>Ga0315278_10000129_pt1 | contig 66896 bp, 58 predicted proteins | sample YL17G06_0_MG_FD_203880 | JGI IMG/M metagenome (GOLD analysis project Ga0315278, IMG submission 203880) | Sediment microbial communities from Yellowstone Lake, YNP, Wyoming, USA - YL17G06_0 | ecosystem: Environmental > Aquatic > Freshwater > Lake > Sediment | place: USA: Wyoming | collected... | reverse complement strand
GTGGCCAGAGTTTATGTTGCGCGAAAATAATTTGCCGTTAGTTTCAATACCATATAGAATTCAAGCAAGGTTGCGAATTCTGTATTAAATGGTAAAAAGCAAATATCGTGCCGAACGGGATTGGATTTTTCTCCATTTTTCGCAAAAAATATCTCCATAAAACATCGCTTTTAGGCACAAAAACAAGCTTTATATTTAGTCCCCGTATTTACCACAATTGTAAGATTTTTAATCTCTTTATATATTGGTTCCGTTGGGTATGAGAGTTTTTGCAGAGAAGGCCTGCCGGTGCTGTTCCACTGGGAAGAAGGGGTACGAATTTTTGAAGAAGGGAAATCGCAATTTCCCTTACATTAAAATAGATTACGTCAGAAACATTGGCTGATGTAATCAAAAATGTTTAAATTATGCCCTTCAGGCCAAAGGAGTGTAATTTAAAATAAAAAGGCTGTTCCGAGATGCCAGAATATCCTCCTCCCCTGGCAAGTAAGGACAACCTTTTTTGTTTGTCAATATTTTCTGCTCTTGGCCATACCTGAACTATTGTAATTCACAAAGAAATACCGCAAGGCGTCAATCGGATGGTCGTAAATACCGTCCTTTAACGGCATTTCATCAACAGGGCCGCTTGGCGGGTAATGATAACTCTGCATCGCCTCAATTAATCTGCCGCATCGCGGACTTATAATAAGATTGCTTTGTCCGTCGCCGCTGCGCAAAGCCCTTCTGACAAGCTCAATTCCCTCAAGTATCGAACTTCTCTTGTAACGAAGTTTCACCCCTGCCTGTCTCAATTGAAAAACCGGACTTGTGCCCGTAACGTCATTAACGCCTGCTCCTGCCGGGTCGCAAAATGTCGCGATAACTTTATCTTCGCTATAAGGCGTTCTGTTTTTAATCTCATCTGCGTGTGAATCAATCGTTATTCTGCTTTTTACATATTCATCAATAATTCTCACAGTGCCTTGTGCGTCAATCTGAATCCAAAGGCATACAAACGGATTAACAAAGCCAAAATCAATCGCACGATATAAAGGCAAATCCTGATTATATTCCACAGGTACGATATGAATATCAGGGTTAAACTCCGCAAAGACGACATTTTCAAGCGACGGCCGAAGGCAGAGCATTTCAGACTCAAACGCCGCTCTGCTGCTTCTTCGCATCTGAGCCAGAACGTCATCGATTCTTAGATAGCCGTTTGCCTTTTTCGCCCTGCCCTGACAATCGCCGTTCAAAGGACAACCACTGCACCAGCGGTCTTTGCAATTTTCAATTACTTCCCAGACGCACCATTTAAATATCGGCACACCGGCTGATTGAGCTTTGCCGACAAGGTCGTGCATAATGCCGAAAGGCTGATGCATCGTGCTTAATGTTTCCATTGCGCCGGTTATTTTATCTGTGCTTTTGGTAATGAATTTCGCCGCCTCAAAAATCTGCCTGTCGAACAGTTCGACTTCATCGCATCGCAGTTTCTGAATATGACTGCCTCGCACGCTCGCCGCCGATTGTGTCAAAACCTCTACATCCGAGCCGTTTAAAAAGCTGCATTTGTTTTTACGGACAGGTTCGGCAAGAAAACTCTCAAAGCCGTTTCTTAAAAAGCCAAGCAGATAATCATACATCCTTTGCGCCTGCGTTTCGCTGCCGGCAAGTATCCTTGTCTTACAGCCGGGTTTGAAAATACTGTCTAAAAGTGTCGCGGTCGCGGCCAAAAGAGTCTTTCCGCCGCCCCTGCCCGCCCAGACAATACAATCGCCTGTTGTACTGTCGTTATAATCACTGTAAAAAGAGTGCCACAGATAATCCATCGGCGTATTATGCTCAGGGCAGATTTTCACATCGCCTATATTAAGCCCCAGAAAAACTTTTAGATAATTTTCCAGATCAGTTCTTGTTTTAGGCGTCTGTCTTTTTAGCGTTTCATAAAAACTGTTTGCCTCTAAAATCCGCTCACTGGACATAATGGTAGAGTTATACATATGATAATCCTTAAAAAAATTGTAGCTTGAAATGTTGGAATTAAAAGAGTAATGAAGTTATCCGCCACTGGAGGGCGGACTGTGAAATTTTAAATTTTAAATCTTAAATTTTAAATTTATTTTATTGCCAGCAGTCGCCCTGATTTGCCAGGCCGCAATCCAGCCAGGTATCGGCTATATCTTTAAGCGTAAGATAACCTGTTTCCCAGCCTGCATAGCTGTTAGCAAAAACTGCAAGGTCGAGGAAGTTTACCTGACAGTCGCCGTTTAAATCGCCCGCAGGCGGCACAGGACAGAGGTTAGCTATCACATATTTAATGGTCACGTAATCGTAATTATTTGCCGAGGCCATACTGTAGCCGGTTACATACATATTATTATTATCAACAATTATTTGTGCGCTGCCGATATCGGCCAGTGAATTCGCATTATAATTCATCTTCCACTTTTCAGCGCCGTTTGAGTCATAGCAGATGGTAAGATAATCTGCCGAGCCTGTCTCGACGCTTGTGCCGTGGATATAAACATTGCCGAAATTATCGGCTGCTATCGCCTGGGCATAATCGGTCGAATTGCCTGCGCCGTTATATCGGCTTGCCCAAACCTGGGCGCCTGTCGCTGAATTATATTTTACCGTAGCGGCATCGACACTGGCCGCACCTTCGCTGTATCCTGTAACAACAACATTGCCGTCCGAACTGACAGCGATTGCACGGGACTCGTCCGATCCTGTTGCCGTGCCGGTATAAAATGCCGTCCAGAGTCTGCTGCCCACCGGTGAGTATTTCATTGTTACATAATTTGAATCGGATACTGTCTCAACAGAGCCTGTAACATAAACATTTCCGGCCGAATCAAGTGTAATCGCCTTCAGCAGGTCCCATCGGTTGGCAGAACCGTTATAAGTATCCATCCATAATAAAGTATTATCCGGAGAATATTTCACTATCAGGCAATCCTGACCTGTGCCGGTTCCAGCCGTTTCGCCGCAGGCATAAATATTTCCGCTGCCGTCAATCGCCACCTTATAGAGAGCATCATAGCTGCTTCCGGTTCCGTCGTAGGTCTTTACCCACGCTGTATTGCCGTCAGGTGTATATTTTATTATCAGGCCGTCTCCGTTTATCGTGCCGACTACATAAATATTACCGCCGGCGTCCGCAGCGACGTCAAAAAATTTATCATCGCTTGCGATTGGACCATATGTCGTTTTCCAGAGTTCAGTGCCTGCGGAATTGTATTTTACCACTGCGCCGTCATAGTTTAGCGATGTGGGTAATTTACTCCAGCCAGCAACTATGATATTTGAATTCGCGTCGATGGCAATTGCTTCTGCGCGATCGTCGCTTCCATCGTGCCGGTCATACATTCTTGTCCAGATAGTATTACCATCGGGGGAATATTTTATCGTTACAAAATCTTCATTCGTGCCGATGTTTTTCGCATAGCCGCTCACATAGACAAAGCCGTTTAAATCAATAGCCATATCTGTTGCGTAATCGTTACTGTTTGCTTGGCCGTTATATCTTGCCGTCCAGTCTATTTGCGGTCCGGCGGCAAAAACAAAACCGCTAACTGCGCACAGACAAACAGCAATTATAAAAAACATCTGAAAATCCATCTTCCTGCTCGTTTGGGAAACCGAAGAAATCGGCATAGCCACCCCTATCTTGGAGTTATTAATAGGGGTATTATACCACAAAATTGGCAAAAAATCAAGCTTTAAACTGATAAAAAGACAGCTTTTTGTCAGTCCCATAAAACCTGAATGCGGTTATTTCGGCGTTTTAATCCTGATTTACAGGACTATTATTATTCGCAGCAGCTATTCATCAAGCCAGTTAGATATACAGCCTGTTCCCTGCGGGTCATTGCAGATAAGCCATTGAGCGGCCAGTTCGGCAAAATCGAGCAGATTTATTATGCTGTCAGAATCAGAATGAATATCGGGCGAATGTCCCGGCGGCGGTATATCTATTGGACTTGCGGCAAGCCAGTTTTCCGTCATAATCTGCAGGTCTGCGAAATCAACATAGCAATCGCTGTTCAGGTCCGCTGATAATCTGTAATCAAAATCCTGCACTTGCTGACAGTTTACCGGAGGAATTATCTTTTTAGTCAGGGCAACGGTTGTGATTGACCTGGCAGGTAGAGTCAAAGGTGTATTTACATCAAACGCTCCGACACGAATGCAGTTTTCTGTCCGGCTCGTTCGATAAATACTGCCGCTTTCGACATCGAAGCCGCTTATAGGAAGGTTGAGTGTAACGTCAAATTCGGCAGTATTGATTATTACAATACTCATTTTTCTGTTATTAGGGCTGATGTAGGCTGATATTCTCAGGACATCGGAATCTGTCGATGCTTCAATGCGCTGCCAGTTGGGGTCTGTAAAAGCTGAATAATGTTTAAAAGCGTAATAGACCGGATTGATAGTATAAGTTGTCGAAGTAATACTAACCAGTCCTTTGGGTGCCCCCCATGTCAATTCCCAATACAGATACGCCGAGGCCTGCTCATAAGTCAAAGCGTTATGCATTAAAATCGCCAGATTCATCGCGTCTGTAAATGTAAGAGCATTCAAGTCCCCTCTTGAGAATTCTGTCTGCATACGCGGTTTGTCATTGTAATCCGCAGCAAAGTCGGCCATTACAGGAATATAACCGTCGGGGTTGTCCACATTGCCCAGGTCGCCCCAGTTGTAAAGATGGTGCGCCCAGCCATAAATATTGGATTTGTCGATGTCGTTAAATTCGGCTATATAACCTGCGGAGCCGGTCATACCCGCACCTTCCGGCGCAAGAATTTTTGGACGGTTCGGCATTGTATTCAGTTTAGTATAGAAGGCCTGAAAAGCCTGCTTATAACCCGCATAGCTTGAACTCTCTGTCGGATAAAATCTGCACGTATCCCAGTTGGCCTGCCAATCAGGCTCATTTTGCATACTCGCATATTCTACAGGTATGCCGTGATTGCCGTATTCGGTCAGACTGTCCGCCCACCATTGCGCAAACTGAGTGTACATATAGTTGCCGCTGAGGTCTTTTTTGAGCGTTCCGCTGACTGTACTGTTGTTGCTTTTAAGCGATGCAGGCGGAGACCACGATGAAATCATAACCTTTATCGGATGGCCCAGGGAAGATTCCGCGCCGGCGACAATATCTGCCGACCTGTCTATGTAGCCGTTGTCTATCTGATAAGTGTTTCTCAGCCGGAGTATATCAAGCCCCAATTGGCCGAAGAGGATATTATAAAGTGTGCTTTTTTGAGGATGGTTTACAAGAGTCATTCCGGACCAGACATTGGCCGCTCCAAATCCTTCGAGCACCTGGTATCGCGCTGATGTATCGACCTGCCCCTGCTTATTTTGAAAGGTATATTTTACAGTCGCATAATCGTAAGTATTCGTCGAATTCATACTGCAGCCGGTAACATAGATGTTGCTGTCATCTACTACCGCTATCGCCATGCCGACATCTGTAAGTTCCGCATATCCGTCATAATTAATCAGCCACTTTTGTGCGCCGTTTGAATCATAGCAGATGGTAAGATAATCTGTCGAGCCGCTCTCAAAGCTTCTGCCGTGAACATAAATATTACCGACGTTGTCGATTGCAATGGCTTCGGTATAATCAGTTGAATCGCCGGCACCGTTGTATCTGGCCGCCCAGATTTGCTCGCCCGTAGCAGCATTATATTTTACAGTAGCGGCATCGGCACTGGTTGCCCCTTCGCTGTATCCTGTAACAACGACATTCCCGTTCGGATCGACCGCTATCGCGCAGGACTCGTCCCAGCCCCAGCTTGTCTCGGTATAAAAAGCCGTCCATAGTCTGCTCCCTGCCGGCGAGTATTTTATTGTTACATAATCGGAATCGCCTGCGGTCTCGACAGAACCTGTAACATAAACATTTCCGGCTGAATCAAGCGCAATCGCCTCCAGCAGGTCCCATCGGTTGGCAGAACCGTTATAGGTATCTGCCCACAATAAAGTACCGTCCGGCGAATATTTCATTGTCAGGCAATCCTGACCTGTGCCGGCTCCGGCCGTTTCACCGCAGACATAAATATTGCCGCTGCTGTCAATTCCAAGTTTATAGAGGGCATCGTAGCTGTTTCCAGTTCCATTGTATGTCCTCCACCACGCCATATTCCCCTCAGGCGTATATTTTATTATCAGGCAGTTTCCGTTTGATATGCCGACTGCGTAAACATTACCGCCGGCATCCACAGCGACGTCAAAAAATTCATCGTCGCTTTTGCCTGAATAGTTAAATGTCTTTGCCCATAGCTGTGTACCGGCTGAATTGTATTTAACCACTGCGCCGTCATAGTATGATGCCGTGGTTCTGCTGTAACCGGCGACAATAACATTTGAATTCGCGTCGATAGAGATTGCCGTCGCGGAATCAACACTTGTATCATGACGGTTATATGTTTTTGTCCAGACGGCATTGCCGTCCGGCGCGTATTTTATTGTTACGAAGTCGTAATTTGTTCCGACGTTTTTGGCATAGCCGGTAACGTAAGCATTACCGTTCGAATCGGTAGCGATATCCATCGCGTAATCATTACTGTTCGCTGTGCCGTTATATTTTTGCGCCCAGTCGATATGTATTGTATTGCTGTAAGGAGTCTTGATGTCAAAGGCCTCCATGCCCATCAGCATATTAAAATTAGTCCAGGTCTCGTCTGTTGGTTCAAACAATGCCCTGTAACCGACTCCAGAGTTCCAGACCCACGTCGGCTCCCAGTAGAACACACCTATCCCCTTTCCACCGGGCGTGGCTTGAACCCGCTGGATTACTTCTTCCAGATATTTCTTCTGGCTTTCAGGGGTTTTCCCTGCGATGCCGGTGTAGTAGTCACCGGCCTCTGCGATGACGATATCCTGAGAATAGTTTGCGGCCATGAAATTCAGACATTCCTGCAAGTCGTCGAGTGTACCGTGCCACTCCGGATAGTAGGATTGGCCAATGACATCGAATACCACGCCGCGTGACAGGATGTTATCAAGGAACCATTGGGTACCTGCCGCGTCACCGCCGCGGTCAATTTGAAGCATAATTTTCGGCATTGGTGCAGACCCTCTGCCGTCGTTGACGCCGGCTATGCCTGCGTTGATAAGGTCGACAAAATTTCCCCAGCTTCCGCTGCCGCCGTATAGTTGTCCGTCCGGCCAGAGCATACCGCAAGTGATTTCATTGCCAATCTGGACCATATCCGGCATAGCGCCATTCGTCCGAAGGTGCGCGATGACGTCGCGCGTGTAGTCGTGAACAGCGGTAACCAGCTGCGAATGAGTGAGACCTACCCAGGCGGCGGGAGTGTACTGCTTCCCGGGGTCGGCCCAGGTATCCGAGTAATGGAAATCCAGCAGGAATTTGAACCCCTGGGCCTTGACTCGGGCGCCGAGAGTAGTTACATAGGCAAGGTCCTGACACACGCCGTAGTCTGGTGAACCGCTTGGATCGTTAAAAATCCGGATACGAATCCAGTTGAGGTCGTGGTTCTTGAAAATGGTCAGCACATCTTTAGGTACGCCATACTCGTTAAAAGTGATCCCGTCTGCGTCCTGTCGTGTTTGCATGGAGATGTCGGCCCCCCTCATAAACTCGGCACAGATTGCATTCGATGTCATAATGCATAGTAACACCGTAAGCACCGGGTAAGTAATTTTCTTATACATAGCTTCCCTTCCTTCAAATCAGTAAAAGCGCACCGACAAACAGTACAAAATTTTTATGAAAATCCATCTTCCTGTCTCCATACTGTAAAAGTGTTCGAGTCAAAGGCAACTCTGTTGAAAATCCCTTATTGGGGGGTATTATACCATAAAAACAGTCAAACATCAAGGTTTTAACCGCCAATAAAGCCTTTTTATTACTGGACTTGCAAAAAATAATGTTTTTGTGATATAATGGCGTAGAATTAAATTCTTTTGTCCGGCGGGTCGAGCGGTCGCTGTATGGGAAACCATACAGAGGAAAGTCCGGGCAGGATAGGGCGCGGTGATGGCTAACGGCCATCTGGAGAAATCCACGGGAAAGTGCCACAGAAAATATACCGCTGTTTAGCCCCCGGGCTTGTACCGGGGGTTAAAGGTAAGGGTGAAAAGGTGCGGTAAGAGCGCACCGCGGTTTTGGCGACAGAACCGGCAGGGTAAACCCCACCGCCTGCAAGACCAAGTATGCCGGTATGCTCTGCCCGAGCGTTAATCCGGCGGGTAGGTTGCTTGAGCCGATCGGCAACGGTCGGCCTTAGAGAAATGGTCGCTTATTACAGAACCCGGCTTATAGACCCACCGGACAAAAGAATTTACACTACTTGCGTTTCCTAAAGGCAAGTATGCCAAAAGCAAATATCAGCGCCGTCGCGGGCTTGCCCGCCGAAGCTTCGCTATATCTATCAACCTATCGTTTTCTCCGTTTCAAGGCAACGAACAGACTTGCCAAAGTCATTATCGCTGCGGAGACGGGTTCGGGAATGATTGTGCCGCTATCGATTACGAAGTTGTCAAGGTAGGCAACGCCAGAGTCCAGGGCTACTACGTTTTCGACATCGCCACCTATGAATAGGGTAACAACGGCACCACCCCATTTGTCATTAAGCAAGTCTGGGATTGTGTCCGAGGCCTTATCTTTCCCATAACCAGTGTGACTTAGATATAGTTCGTCTTCACCGGCATCATAGGAAACATACAGAGTTCCATCACTTGAGCCTCTTGTCTCATGAAACGAGGATTCGGATTCATTACCATCTACGGTATAAGAATAGCCAAAAACGCTATATTGCGGCTGGTTATATTCGTCACCTCTATCCCACGCAGCATCTATTATGGCATTATTACCCCTTATTGTGGCAAGGTCGCTGCCTTTGCCTATGCCGAGCATAACGGTGGCCCATGCGGGGTCATCCGAAGTGAAGCTGTTGTGGAAATCAGCTTTGAATGAAAAATTGTGCGCCGGCGAAAAACCCCAGCCGTTAGCGACATAAACAGCTACCGAATCTTCCGTAACTGCTGTGGAACGCAGCTCTAATCTATGGTTGGTTTCATCCAGCCAGGCGTTGCCCGGATCGTCCTCATAGAGATTCCATATAGCATCTATAGAATTGTTGTCGAAGTTGTCCGATGGCAGCGCATAGGTTACAGAAGTTGTTACAACCATTAACACCAATACTGTGGAAATTGTAATTAACTTTTTCATAATTTCTCTCCTTTTGCTGTTTGTGAATTTTATTTAATATTTTTTCCGACAAATTAAGTTTAAAGCGCCGAGGCCAAGCAGACAAATCGTTGCCGGCTCGGGAATTTGATAGAGTTGATAAGCCTCATTTGCACTTAGAGCATAATCGTAAATGCGAACGTCATCGATTTTACCATTGAAGAATTGGTAATAAGAAATTGTGCCGGCAGTGGCAGATATTGCGCCGATTAATACAGGTGCGGTTGTTCCTTCTACTATTCCATTGCATATGCCGGTGCTATCGAAAACACCGTTTATGTACAGATATTTGGCACTGCCATCACGGACAGCGGTAACGTGTGTCCACTGGTTTATATAACCTTCTGTTGAGACGAGACCGTCTCCGCCGGTTTCGGTATAATAAGTAGCAAAATTAATTTTATTGTCAGAAGTCTGCTGGAATAGCCATTGTTTGCCCAGATATATATCATACTTGGATATAATACTTTCTGCGTCATGTGCGCCTTCGGTTTTGAACCAAAAGGAAATTGTAAAATCATTGTCACGAAACTCAAACTGGTCAACGTCTCCAAAATTTACATAATCGCCGCTGCCGTCGAAATCAAGGCAGCCGTCGATTTCGCCGGTTGTCCAGACTGGGTCGCCTGCAATAGTGCCATTATGACCATCTGCGCTGTCATAAACTGTTGTGCCTGAAGTTTCATCGAATGTCCAGTGTGATATGGGTGTGTCAATAGTACCTGCATAAGCAAAACCACTCAGAACTAAAAACGATACGATGGTGAGAATTAGTGTTGTTTTCATAACTCCATACCCCTTAAAAAATGTTATTCCTTTTTCTTTCCTGTAAAGGCTAAGGAGCGAATTGCCGGAAGAATACTGCTGACTTGAAAAACCCTCTTTGCAAACATCATTCTCTCCTATCCCGAAAATAATGACTTACAATAAAACGCTTCAGAAACAAACTGCGCAAATCATCATTCTTCCTCTCCCCGAGAATAGGCACATATTGTAAATCCTGACGTCCTATAAAAACAAGTTAAAAAGCTGAATTTAGCTGATTTTTTTAACTTTTTGTCAATTAAGCGGTTATGCTTATCCTGCATCAGTTTCCACTGTCGGTACAGCAGGCATTGAAATCAAAACAGCCGACGATTTTGCCGGCTGTCCAAACTGGATTGTCCGTATACGACCGCTTCGCGGCTGTGATATTTTTTATTATTTCTTCTTTCTTATTAATGCCAATGAACCTATCGCCAGCAGGCAAATCGTCGCCGGTTCGGGAACGAGAACGATAGTGCCGCTATCGACTACGAAGTTGTCAAGATAATCATCGCCGGATGCCAGGGCTATGTTTGAGGCATCACCGCTCAAGACCGGACAAACAGTGCCGCCACCCCATTCACCCTGCAGCAAATCATGTATGGTAACAAAGGGATTATTAGCGGCCCAATAGCCAGTATCACTCATATACAATTCGTCCGCGGCCGTATCGTAGGAAACGTACAAAGTGCCGTCATCCAGGCTCCTTGACTTTTGACCTTCGCTGGTAGTAATACCATTCGTGGTTTTATCGCACCAAAAAAACGGACTCTCGCTTCCATTAAAATCACCAAACTCTGCGCCTATCGCAGCACCATTGTTTATCATTGTTTCCATGTCTCCAAATTCGACGAGGCCAAGTACAACCTCATATTCGTATTCCCCCGACCCTGAAAGCGAACTGACGTGAAAATCGACCTTGAATGAAAAATCCTCCGCCGTCGAAAGACCCCAGCCATTAGCTACATAATTGGCCGTCATATCCATTGTATTTCCCGCATCTCCCGTGGAACGAGTTTCCAGTCTCTGGTTGATTTCCTCGAACCAGACACTGGGGCTTTCCTGATAAAGAATCCACATAGACGTATCCATCGAATTGTCGTCGAAGTTGTCCGATGGCAACGCATAGACCACAGAAGTTGCGAAAACCATCAAACCTGCTGCAATACAAATTGCCATTAATTTTTTCATAACGCTTCTCTCCTGCAAAAAATATTTATTAATTATTTTTTTCTATTAATAAGACTTAAAGCGCCAATGCCAAGCAGACAAATTGTTGCCGGTTCGGGAACAATTTCAAAAGCAAGGTTGATCGGTTGTCCATGTCGAGGTTCACTGCCAGAAGGAGAAGGATCAGGATAAGCCAACGGCAACCAACCGCCATCAACGTAAGCTGCGCCTGGTAAAGAAGGATTGGCTGAAGTTACCCAGCCGGGATGGACGTACTCGCCTTCAAGGCCAGTGGCGACATATGAAGCACTGATGGATAACCAGTAAACTTTTCCAGCCTCCTGAGTGAAAGGTGTTTCAATATCACTGATATCTATTTGGTAGATAGTGTTACTATCATGTGCTATGGGAATGGAGGAAAAACCTGAAGCTGAAAATGGGACAAAAAATCCTTCATCGCCAGTTCCATAGGGAGTCATTTCGACAGAAGATATGGACCTGCTCCATTTGATACTACCGGGCTTGCTGGGATTACCTGTCGATGGGTTATAAGGCACATCTTCCTGAATTGCGATGTCCAAAGACAAAAACTGACTAACATCGTCACCTTGCCAGGAAACCCAAAGACGAATATCAGTTACAGCCGCGGTTGTAGCAGCCAGCCAATTATCAGCAATACGGCCTTGCGTTGCCAGATAATCAAAACCAACATTCCATCCATGTGCTTCCGGCAATTGCGTCCAATTGGCGTTAGCAGTTGAAACTATACAGATTAAACAAATTGCAAATATTTTTTTCATTTTAGTTTACTCCTTATCTTAATAGTTGTTTTATATTGTTATTTTTTTCTTCTAATCAGACTCAAAGCGCCAATGCCGAGCAGACAAATCGTTGCCGGTTCGGGAACGCTGACAGACCCAACCTATGTGGTGTCAACTATAGCGGCATTGGCAAAAACAGGGGAAAAAAGAATTGACAGAAAAACACTGCTGACTTGAAAGGTTTTCTCAAACATCCTTCCCTCCTATCCCGAAAATAATGATTTACAATAAACTTCTTTAGAAACAAACTGCGAAAATCATCATTCTTCCTCTCCCAAGGATAGGCAGGTATTATACCACTAACGTCCTATAAAAACAAGTCAAAAACTAAAAATTAGCCAATTTTTTTAACTTTTTGTCAATTAAGCAGTTATACTCATCCCGCCTCTGTTTCCACTGTCGGCACCGCCGGCATTGAGGTCGGCAGAGTCGGCGTTTTTTCTATCACCCGCATAGTTTTCCATTTGCCGGCAAGGAATCGCAGCAGAAACAATATCGCCAAAGCGCACACATAAGCCGTCAGCGCCGCCCATGCTACATACAAAGCGGCTCTGCCGCGCAGAAAAGTTATCGCCGCCCAGCTTGGAATAACCATAATAAGCCAGTTGAGCCAGATTGAAATATACATTACAAATTTCGTATCGCCAGCTCCCTTAAGAGCCGCTGAAAAAATAATATTGCCCGTATCGAAGATGCAGTAAAAACTGACAAAGTAAAGCAGCGTTTTTGCTATCGGCCTCATCGCTTCCATTTGCTCGGCTGACGCTCTTGCCTCGAACGGCAGCATAAACAAATCCGGAAAAAGCCAGTAGCCCGCCGCTATAACAATCATATATCCGAAGGTCAGCTTGGCCGCTGACCAGGTTGCTTTCTGCGCGATGTGCGGCTTGTCCGCTCCCAGTGCCCTGCCGACAAGTATGCTTGTCGCCATACCGAAACCTATCATCGGCATAAATGAAAGTGTATTAATCTGAAGAACCATCGACGAGGCGGCGAACGATACCGCGTCGATTCTGCCTACGAAAACCACAAAAAGCGTAAAACCCAGTATATCGAGCATAAACTGCACGCCGCTGGGCAAACCGAATTTCATTAACCTGCTGAAAAGGTCCTTGTCGAAAGCGTAATTCGAAGTGCAGAAATTCCGGCGATGAGCGGGCCATAAGAAAATTACAAGATAAATTATACACGCCGCGGCATTGGCGATAACGGTCGCTATCGCAGCTCCGCCGATGCCCCATTCCGGAAAACCTAATTTGCCGAATATCATTCCATAATCAAGCACGGCATTGATAATTGTTTTTAAAACGTTGACCCACATTACCATCCACGTTTTCCCTCTGCCTGTCAGAAAACAGGAAAGCGAAGAGTCGATAATTCCCGGTAATGCTCCCAGCAGCAGAATCTTGAAATATACAAGTTCATAATGCGCTATTTTCGGTTCGTGTCCGACAAGTGCGATAAGAGGTTTAGAAAACAATGCGATTGCGGCCATTATCAGTCCGGCAGCGATGGAAAAATAAATACTCTGCCAGACGGCAGGGCCGATTCTGTTTCTCATCTTTGCGCCGTCGTACTGCGAGACAAAAGTATTTGCGTAAGTAGCTGTGCCGAGGAAGAAACTGAAGAATACGAAACTGAGTATTCCGCCCAGCATCGCCGCGCTCATCGCGTCGCGGTCGTACCACATCAAAAAGACCCTGTCCACAAACATTTGGAGCGTCATCGCAGAGGTGCTTAAAATCAGCGGAAACGCGATTTTAAGGACTTCTTTGCTGCCGCCTTCATTTATATTGATTTTTTCAGTATTTTCTTTCATTATGTCTCTGTAAATTCAGGGCTGACTATGTTAATCTGAAACTTACTTCTTTTCAAAATAATTATGACTGAAACAGATATATGTATAATTGGTGCAGGGCCGGCTGGTATGATGGCCTCTATTGCCGCGGCCCGGCGAGCAAAGAATGTCGTTATCATTGAGTCGAACACAAGCGCAGGCAGAAAACTTCTGCTAACAGGCGGAGGCAGATGCAATCTGACGCATACCGGCTCAACCGACGAGATTATAAGGGCATACAAACCTTTTGACAGGTTTGTCCGCCACTGCATTTATGAATTTGGCCCGCAGAAGCTGCTGGATTTCTTCCGCCATCACGGCATTGAAACGGTCGTTGAACAATCCGGCTGCGTATTTCCCCAAACTCAGAGCGCAGGCGACATTCAGCAAATACTTCTCGAAGAAATGAAAAATTTAAATGTCAAAATATTTTACGGCAAAAAAGTTATATCTATAGAAAAGCAAAATAAGCATTTTATGATTCTTTCAGAAAAATTCAGTATATCGGCACAATCGGTAATAATCGCCACGGGCGGCGTAAGCTGGCCCCAGACAGGCTCGACAGGCGACGGATATAAATTCGCCAAAAAGCTCGGCCACAAAATCATAAAACCGCTCGCCGTCGTAGTGCCGCTGATTACAGCGGAAAAATTCTGCTCATCTCTTGCAGGTATAAGCATACAAAATGTTTCTATCAGTTGTAAAATCAACAACAAAAAAATCTCCTCTTCCGGCCCGATGCTGTTTACCCACAAAGGCATCGGCGGTCCTGCCGTCTTCGATATGAGCAGAAATATCGCGGACATATTAAGCGGCAGATTGACAATTTTTGTCGATTTTTTGCCGGAAATAAAAACCGATGAACTTGACAAAACAATAATCGCAGCCAACCCCCGGCAAAATATCATTTCTGTACTTTCAGAGTTTTTGCCGAAAGCCATGATTAAGACGATTTGCACTGAAAATAATATTCCTGAAATTGGCGCCGGGCAGGTAAGCAAAAAATTACGAAAAAATATTGTCGAAAAGCTCAAGGCCTTTCCGTTTTCCATTGTCTCCGCCGAGCCGGTTGAAAAAGCGACGGTAACAAGAGGCGGCGTCGATATTGCCGAACTTGACAGCAAAACCATGCAGTCGAAACTATGTCACGGCCTGTTTTTCGCGGGTGAAACGGTTAATGTTGACGGCCCATGCGGCGGATATAACCTGCAATTCGCTTTTTCCAGCGGTTTTCTCGCTGGAAAATCCGCCGCCCAGCTATTAGAATAGAACACTTAATTGACAACTAAAAAAGAAATTTTGTTCTCAGTCTGCCCAGGGCGGACCCGCCTGTAAGCGAGGTCTCGCCGGAGACGGACAGGAATCGGTAAAAAACTTTATGGCAAATGATGAAAAATTAAGACGGTTAGGACTCGACAAGGCGGCATTTTTCGGCCTGCTTTTGCTCGGTATGCTTTTAGCGAAACTTCTTATCTCGTCCAGAACAGATTTCAAGCTTTCTGAACCTGTCGGGCTTAAAGGTACCGGTCTTACGGTTTCCGTTCCGGCCGGTAACAGCTGGAAACAACTTTCGGCCGGCTTTAAATATGAGGACAACGAATTCAGACTTGCCAGTCTGATGCAGATTAACAGCGATTCGGCCGTTTCGCTGCAGTGGCGGTATTTTCTCCAGCCGTCTAAAAAAGACGCCTCGCAGCAGTTTGAGGCGATGGCCGCTTTGGTGCAGGGGAAGATTGAATCCGCAAAGTCGGAGAAATTCGGCGACTTTACATTTGACTATGCTCAAATCATTTCTGAAAAGGCCGTGATTCTCTGCGGCACAACTGTTCTGCCCGACGGAAGAATTCTTACGCTTGAAGTAGCGCATAAAGGTCTTGGCGGCGACCTTGCCGACAAAGTCTTCAAAGCTCTTCTGGCCTCGGTAAAATATCTGCCGGACAGTCCCCTGGCGAACGGCACTGAATTCATGAAAAATTTTAAAGCCTCATATCCGACATTATGGCCGCGGCAGGGTCATCAGAATTATTACCGCATAAAAGATACTCGCGGCAATACTATCGGTTTTTCAACAGACACTATTTCTTACTCGGCAGATTCAAATGACGATTCAGCGGTTACATTCGCGGGAATATCATTCATAAGTTCCAGCTACAACACCTATGCCGAACAAACGGTTTTATATTCGGATATCTCGCTGAGCAGGTTCGACTGGACGATAAAACAGGGAAATCTGCTGACAAATCGCCAGCAGCCGACTCACATCCAGCTTGACGATGCGAACCTGCTGACTGTGCAGAAAAACGACGCCATTGATAAATTTTACTTTACCGACTCGATGGTGCCGGATGTTTTCCTTGACCGTGTCGTCGCGGAATTTCTCAAAAGTAAATTCGATACGGTTATGCTTGAAATAATACTTTCAGACGGAAAAATAACGCCTGTGATTATTTCCAGAATAAAAACATCTGAAACTTCCGTTTTGCCGGCTCAATCAGCGGCACAGGTTGAATTTTTTGGAGCATACACGGTGCATCAGAAGATGTACTTCGACGGTCAAAATGGGCTGTTATCTGCCGAAATACAGGGCAGTTTCTCATACCGGCTCGAAAGAACCACAAGAGCCGACATTCTCGCTGATTACCCTCAGTGGCTCGACAAAATCCAGCAGATGGAACAATATCAGCTTAAGAAAAAGAAGTAAGGAACGATTAATGGCAGAGGTAATTTACGACAGCATAATTATAGGGGCCGGCCCTGCCGGACTTGCCGCGGCACTTTACAACTCCAGAGACAGATTCAAGACTCTCGTTCTGGAAAAATTCTACGCCGGCGGTCAAATCATAACCACCGACAGAATTGAAAACTATCCCGGCTACGAAAATATTTCAGGCCCTGATTTGATTGAGAAAATGAAAAAGCAGATTGACAGCTTCGGCGCGGAATTCAAAACCGAAGAAGTAAAAAAACTTACAAAATTGCCAAACGGCAATATCGAGATAAACTGCGGCAAAAAGACATTTATCGGCAAATCCGTCATTATCGCCTGCGGAAGCTCTTATCGCAAACTTGGCGTGCCCGGCGAAGAAGAGTTCCGAAACGCCGGTGCAGGCGTTAGTTATTGCGGAACCTGCGACGCCCCGTTTTTCAAAGGCAAAAAAGTCGTTGCTGTCGGCGGCGGAAATACCGCTGTCGAGGAAGCACTGCACGTCGCGAAATTCGCGGCCGAACTTACACTCGTTCACAGACGTCAGGAATTCAGAGCTACAAAAGTGCTTGTCGAGGAACTTATGAGCAAGGCCGGCACAGGCGGAAATATAAAACTTAAACTTGATACCGTTGTCACAGCAATTCAAGGCGATAAAAAGGTTGAAAAAGTCAGGCTGAAAAACGTAAAAACAAACAAAGAGGAAATTCTGCCCTGTGACGGCGTTTTTATCTTTGTCGGTATGGTTCCGAACACTTCATTCCTCAATGGTTTTGTCGATTTAACCGAAGCGGGCTTTGTCAAATGCGATGTAGGCTTTCTGCGGACCAAAGTCCCCGGCGTTTTTGTAGCGGGCGACTGCCGAACCGGAGCGGCAATGCAGCTTGCAACCGCCATCGGCGACGGCGTAAACGCCGCAATGATGACAAAACAGTATCTAAGAGACGCAACCTGGTGGAATCAGCCGGTGCCGGATGCTCTTACCTTTTAGACGTTGGTATATATTCTCTTTTTTCCGCGATGCTCTTATACGCCGGCCTGATAATGCGTCCGCCGCTGACGGTTTCTTCGATAAAATGAGCGCACCAGCCGGAGATTCTCGATACCGCGAAAAGCGGAGTATAAAGTTCAGTCGGTATTCCGAGCATCCTGTAAACAAAACCGGAATAGAAATCCACGTTCGAACAAACCTTCTTTTCGGATTTTTTGATTTTCCGGAAAATTTCCGGCGCAATTCTTTCAATCAGCTCATAAAGGTCAAATTCCCATTCGAGGTCTTTTTCTTTCGCAAGTCTGGCCGCCTGTTTTCTAATCAGCGCCGTTCTCGGGTCGGAAATCGTATAAACCGCGTGCCCCAGACCGTAAATCAAACCAGAACCATCGAACGCCTCTTTTCTGACAATCTTTGCGAGATAATCGGCTATCTGGTTTTCGCTTTCATAATTTTTGACATTCTTTTTGATGTCGTCCATCATCGCGATTACCTGAATATTCGCTCCGCCGTGCTTTGAGCCTTTCAGCGAACCGATTGCCGCCGCGATTGCCGAGTAAACATCCGTATCGGACGACGTAACGACGTGCGTAGTAAAGGTTGAATTATTTCCGCCGCCGTGCTCTGCGTGCAGAACCAGGCAAAGGTCGAGCAAATCCGCTTCCGTTTTGCTATATTTTTTGTCCGGCCTTGTAAGCATCAGGAAATTTTCCGCTGTCGAAAGTTTTTCGTCAGGCGAATGGATATAAAGGCTCTCGCCGTCATAATAGTGCGACTTGGCCTGATAGCCGTAAGCGGCAAAAGTCGGAAATCTTGCAATCAATCCTATGCACTGACGAAGAATATTTTTCAGCGACCTGTCTTCCGGCGTTTTGTCATAAGAGTACGCCGCCAGAACGCTCCTTGCCAGCTTGTTCATCACATTATTGCTGGGCGCCTTGAGAATCATATTTTCCGTAAAGCCTTCCGGCAGATTTCTGTGTTTGCCGAGCAGGTGACAGAACTTGGTCAAATCCTTTTTCTTCGGCAGCTCGCCGAACAGCAGCAGGTACGCGGTCTCTTCAAAACCGTGTCTTTTTTCTTTCTGGAAACCGGCGACAATATCTTCGATTTCCATACCTCTGTATCTGAGCCTGCCCTCGATGGCTTCTTTTTCGCCTTCGTTGACGACATAGCCGTGCACGTCGCCGATTTCGGTCAGACCGGCCAATACGCCAGTGCCGTCGGCGTTTCGCAGGCCGCGCTTAACGCCGTATTGTTCATAAAGCTGCGGGTCTATCCTGTTGTTCTGTTTTGCGAGCTTTGCAAGCTCTGTCAGAAACGGGTCTTTGGGAGTCTTTTCTGGAACGATTCCTTCGATGTCCGGCGTTACAACTTCTGCCATTTTTTCACCTGTTAATTTAGGATTTCCGGTTAATCGTCTCAACGCACGATGAGACGGCATAATATAATAGATAAGAATGGCTTACGCAAGAACCTTTCTTGACTTTCAGCCTAATTTGGGGGATACTGGTTGTTTTGAATTAGGTTTTGGAGAAATCGGAATATGAAAGCGGCGGAAATGAAAAAGGGCCAGACCATTGTTATGGATGGCAGGCTCTATATAATTATTGAATTCGAGCACGTAAAGTGCGGCAAAGGCGGCGCCATTTACCAGACAAAGCTGAAAAGCGTCACTGACGGCCTGATAAATAACGCCAGAATCAGGTCCGAGGAAAACATCGAAGAGGTTACTCTCGATAAGCGAAAATACGAGTATCTCTATTCCGAGCCTGGCGGCCATATCCTTATGGATATTGAGACTTTCGACCAGATAACGCTCGACAATGACGCCTTTGGCGACGCCAAAAAATATCTCAAGCCGAACACCGAGCTTTTGGTCAGTACGTACCAGGGCAAAATCATTTCGGTTGTTCTGCCTAATTCTGTCGACCTTACTGTTATCGAAACGCCTCCGGAGATAAAAGGTTCAACGGCTTCAGGCCAGAAAAAATCGGCGACGCTCGATACCGGCCTCGTTATTAATGTACCGTCGTTTATAAAGGTCGGCGATGTCGTCCGTGTCGATACCCGCACCGGCGAATACGTTACAAGGGCATAAAGCCTGAATTTTAAATTTTAAATTTTAAATTGTCAATTATGGCTCAGGGAAAAATAAGTCGGCTGCTCGTAGGGATTTTCGGCTCACGCAACGAAAGACTCATCAAAGGCTATATGCGCATCGCCTTAGAGGCCGGCCAGTATGAAGAGGATATAAAGGCTCTCAATGATGACGCCTTAAAAGCAAAAACAGCGGAATTTAAAAGCCGTTTATCTGCCGGCACAAACCCCGAAGAAATCCTGTCTGAGGCATTTGCTGTCGTCCGTGAAGCGGCAAGAAGAACCGTCAATATGCGGCATTTCGATGTTCAGCTCGTCGGCGGTCATGTCCTTTATGACGGCAGGATTGCTGAAATGACAACCGGCGAAGGAAAAACTCTTGTTGCTACTCTGGCCGCATATCTTGTCTATCTTACGGGAAAAAAGGTGCATATTGTTACCGTCAACGACTATCTGGCGAAGCGCGACTCCGAATGGATGGGCCCGATTTATAAAGCTCTTGGTCTGACTGTCGGCGCGATTCAGGCCGATATGGACACCATCCCCGATTCCTCGGGAACCTCCACCCGCAAGGCTCAATACGCCTGCGATATAACTTACGGCACGAATAACGAATTCGGCTTCGATTACCTGCGCGACAATATGAAAGTCTCCGCAGAGCAGCTCGCGCAAGGTCCTCTTGAATACGCGATTATCGACGAGGTTGACTCGATTCTTATCGATGAGGCAAGAACGCCGCTGATTATTTCCGGCCCTGCTTTTGACGAGACAAGCAGATACAAAAAAGCCGATGCCGTCGCCAAGCAGATTATAAATATGCAAAGCAGCTATAATCACATAAATCAGCAGCTCGACACCGCGCACAAGACAATCGCAAATGCCCAGGGCGAACTTACAGAATCGAAAAAAGCCAAAGACGACCTCCGCGTACAAAAAGCTCAGTCTGTAATCGAAAAAACCCAGACTGAAATTGAAAATCTACAGAGCCGGCTCGATTCGGCCAAGCAATATTACGAAATAGAATACGACCGAAAAGCGGTTCATCTCAATCACGACGGTCTCGGCGCAGCACAGGAGCTTGCCGGCGTCGGCTCGTTCTTTACAGGCTCAAATATGGAATGGCCTCACCTTCTGGAGCAGAGTCTGCGGGCGCATATTGTCTTTGAGAAAGAAAAAGACTACGTCGTAATGGACGGCAAAATCATAATTGTCGATGAGTTCACAGGCAGACTAATGCACGGCAGGCAATGGTCCGACGGCCTTCATCAGGCTATAGAGGCCAAGGAAAATGTTACGGTAAAAGAGGAAACCCAGACGCTTGCAACAATAACGCTGCAGAATTTCTTCAGACTGTATGAAAAAATCTCCGGTATGACCGGCACAGCCATCACTGAAGCGGAAGAGTTTATGAAAATATATAAACTTGAGGTGGTTACCATTCCAACCAACAAACCCTGCATCCGTGACGACAAAGACGATATGATTTATAAATCCATTAAGGAAAAATTCAACGCTATTATAGAAGAAATTCACGATGTAAGTGCCGCCGGAAGACCGGTTCTTGTCGGCACGATAAGCGTCGAAAAAAGCGAGGCAATCTCAAACGCCCTGACCAGAAAATACGGCATAGAGCACGAAGTATTAAACGCCAAGCAGCACGCAAGAGAAGCGTTAATCGTTGAAAAGGCGGGGCATCAGCACACCGACCGCTCAGGAAAACTCTGCGGCAATGTTACAATCGCCACGAATATGGCAGGCCGCGGCACGGATATCAAGCTCGGCCCAGGCGTCCTTTTCGAAGTCATAAAAATAGAAGATGACCCAAACGAAAAAAATGTCGAGATATATACAATAAGGCAAAGTAATACCGGCAGTCAGATAACTTTCAAATCAACTGACCCCCTGGCAAACGTCTTCCAAATACATCAGGGGCAAAAATGGGTCGGCGGTCTGCACATCGTCGGCACTGAGCGCCACGAAGCCAGAAGAATTGACAATCAGTTAAGAGGCCGATGCGGCAGACAGGGTGACGCCGGCTCAACCCAGTTCTTTTTAAGTTTCGACGACGATTTGCTGAAAATCTTTTCTCCCGAATGGACGGTAAAGGCTCTTTCGTGGGTCGGCTGGGAAGAGGGCGAGCCTATTCAGCACCGCCAGATAAGCAAAGGCGTTGAAAAAGCTCAGAAAAAAGTCGAGCAGCGGAATTTCGAGGCCCGCAAAAGTTTGCTCGAATATGACGAAGTAATGGACTATCAGAGAAAAACCTTCTATTCCCGCAGAAGACAGGTAATCGGCGGCATAGGCCTTAAAGATATGATTACCGCGATGATTGATTCGACCATCGACAAGGCTTGCAGCGATATACTCGATGAGAACTATCGTTTTAAATGTATCGCGGAATGGGCAAAGACAACTTTCGGAGTCGATATAAGTCCGGGCCGTATCTCCAGCCTTAACGCCGAGCAGATAGAGGAACTGGCAAAGAAAAACGCGAAAAATGAGGCCGCAAACAACATCTCCGTTGCACTGGGCGAATATCTTGAAGACTTCGCGGATAAAAGCACCTGGAATATCGAATCTCTGTGTAAATGGGCGATGAGCTCGTACAGCGTAAATCTTTCCGGCAGTAAAATCCGGCAAATGACCGCTGAGGAAATTGAACAAAACCTTATCGAGGCCTCCGCCGAACAAATAGAGAAAAAAGATTGTTCTTCGCTGGCCATATTCCTTGACGCTGATTTTGGAATCAAAACATTTGTCAACTGGTCGGCTAATAAATTCGGCATTAAGCTCGACGTAAACGAGCTGAAACCATTAAAGCCGCAACAGATTTACGAAAAACTGCTCGGCCGGGTGCAAATTCTCTATGCCCGGCGTGAAATTGAATATCCGGTTGAATTCGCGATGAGTATGACTTATCGCACCGATAGTGTAAATGTCTATGCGTTTGAAAATCTCACCGGCTGGATAAACGAAAGATTCGGCAAAGAAATCACCGTTTCTTACCTGCAGAATACCTCCCCCGCCGCCGTTCATAAAGAACTGCTGAAAATCAGCGAAGATTACCACAGTGGAGGTCTTGAAAAGGAAATCGACGAAAAGCTTGCCAGTCTTTCCACACAGGAGGTTACCGACTGGGCAAACAAACGATTCAAGGCCAAACTTACTCCTGACGACCTTCTCGCCGCGTCGAAGCGAAGCGAAGACGGGGAGGATAAAGAAACCGCTAAGGAAAAACTTCTTGATGCCGGCAGGGAATTTTTAAGAACTGAACTTTCCGAGCTTGAAAAATATGTCCTTCTGCAATTTTACGATTCAGCATGGAAAGACCATTTGTATGCGATGGACCATATGAAGGAAAGTATTTTTATGCGGGCGTACGCCGAGAAGGACCCCAAGATAGAATATAAACATGAGGGATTCCGGATGTTCAGCGAGATGCTCGATTTGATTGAAGATAAAGTTACCGATACCATTTTCAAGGTTCGTCTCGAGGCAGGCACAAGAGCAAGAAGTATCTGGCAGGCGGGTCAGACAAAGCACGACGAGGTTAACCAGTTTGAAATGGCCGAGCGTCAGCGTGCCGCGGCTCAGGCCCCGCAGGGCGAAGCCGCGAAGGTAAAGCAGATAAAACTTGAAAAACCAAAAGCCGGCAGAAACGACCCATGTCCGTGCGGCAGCGGCAAAAAATACAAAAAATGCTGTGGCCAAAACGCTTGATTAAGATTTCTTAATCCACTTGTGACGAAAGATGTCCCTGATTCTATCTGTAAAAGATAACCCCAATTTTTGCGTTGAAGTGGAAAACTCCATTTTCTTAAAATCATTGGCTTTTATCTTCTTTTTGAATAGAGAGGAGATAAACAAAACGAATGCAATTTTTAAATCTTCAATCTTCAATCTTAAATCTTCAATTTATCTAACAATGGCCGTTTTTGCCGCGACCAAAAGTCGGGCGCCTGTCAGGCTTTCAATTTGCTGCTGATTAAATAACTGATGCCTTTCCAGAATTTCAGGTTTATCGGTATAATATCTTTCCGCCGCCTCAATTCCGCCTTCCGCTGAACCGTTTGTTTTATAATCAACATCTAAAAGCCATTTACTGAATTGGTCGTTATATTCAGCAGGAAAGATAATCGCGGTAACAAATTTATCATTGTCGTATTTTGCAAGATGAACTTTCGCCTTTGCCGGCGGCGCCGTTTTTACAGCGGAGTTTACCAGTTTCTTATAATCGCCCCGAGCGGCGGTCTCATCGAACTCATAAAAGAACATCCCCATCTCAAGCTCGAATATTTCGCCCGGCACGCCTTTAAGCTCCATTTTGCCGTCCGGATACGCCTTGTAAATCCTGTAAACTTTTACGTCTTTGAATTTTTCGCTTTCGAGAAGTTCCGCGACTTCCTCGGCCGTAAAGCCGACGCCGCTGTGGTCGCCGAAATCAACAACATAAAGGTCAACGTATTTATCCGGATTTTTTATTTCTGGTAATTCCATTTAATCAACCATCAATTTCGCGAATTTAAGTTTTCCTGCACGGACAATCATACCATTTATCGGCGTTATCAATCTATTCGGGTCGGTAATTTTTTCGCTGTCGATGCTCATTCCGCCCCCTGCGATAAGTCTTTTCGCCTCGCCGCCGCTTGCGACAAGATTACACGCCGCCAGCAGTTTAGCCGCCGGTACAGGCTCACCTGATATTTTTACTTCAGGCATATCCTGCGGCATTAGTTTTTGAGCGAATACCTTTTCAAATTCATCGGCAGCAGCCTGCGCCGCGGCCTCATCGTAAAATTGTTTTATAACAGTCTTGCCCAGAAATACCTTTGCCTCTTTCGGATGGGTTTTTTGCGAATCGACGAGTTCTTTGATTTTCTCAGCCGGGATATCCGTCAGAAGCGTAAAATAATTATCCATCATTTCATCGCTTATGCTCATCACTTTGCCGAACATATCTTTAGGCGAATCCATTACGCCGATGTAGTTGCCTTTCGATTTGCTCATCTTTTCTATGCCGTCGAGTCCGACAAGTATCGGCATGGTAATTACAATTTGCGGCTTTTGTCCATAAGCTCGCTGAATATCCCTGCCGACGAGATTATTAAACGTCTGGTCTGTTCCGCCAAGCTCGACATCGCTTTTGACAACAACGGAATCATAGCCCTGCATCAAAGGATAAATAAACTCGTGAGTATAAACATCAATATCATTTTGTAATCGCTGTTTAAAACTGTCTCTTTGAAGCATTTGCGCTATAGTCTTTTTGGCGGCAAGCTGTATAAGTTCCATCAGACTCATGTTTTCGAGCCATTCGCTATTATGCCTTACTTCAAGTTTATCTTTTGAAGTATCAAGGACCTTTCCTGCCTGCGACAGATAAGTCTTTGCATTTTCATCAATCTGTTCAGGAGAGAGTATCGGCCTTGTGGTATTTTGTCCTGTCGGGTCGCCTATTCGGGCGGTGTAGTCGCCGATAATCAGAACAGCCTTATGTCCCATATCCTGGAACTGTCTCATCTTCCGCATAACGACGGTATGACCCAGATGAATATCCGGTGCGGTCGGGTCCATACCGAGCTTGACTCGGAGCTGACGTTTTTCTTTTGCCGCTTCGCCAAGCCGCCCAGCCAGTTCATTTTCGCTGAAAATCTCAACTGTGCCGCGTTTAAGCCGTTCAACCTGCTGTTTTATACTTTCAGTCATAAATACCTCAAAAGAGGGGATATTTTAATCGAAAGCCTTTTTTCAATCAAGGAATGATTTTTTGTATGTAGTAATTGTTTAGCCGTCGCCGGTACGGCGACGAAATGTTTAAAATTGTCTTTTGCTGTCGATGAGGAAATTTATAGGCCCGTCATTTGACGCTGTTACATCCATATAGGCGGCAAAGACTCCATTTTGAACATTAAGTCCTTCTGCTTTTATAAGCTGAATAACTTTTTCATAGAGTTTTTCAGCGATCACCGGTTCAGCTGCCAAATCGAACCCCGGCCTTCTGCCCTTTCGACAATCTCCGAAAAGAGTAAAGTTGCTAACGATAAGCACCTGCCCTGAGCCGTGCCGAAGGGCTTTATCTTTTACGCTTAAATTCATCTTGTCGTTACTGTCAGCAAATATCCGCAGATTGACAATCTTATCAGCTATAAATGCCGCGTCCGATTCATTGTCGTCTTTGCCGATGCCCAGATAAACAAGCAGGCCGGCATCAATTTGACCGGCTATTTCATTATCGACGGTAACTTTCGCGTTTTTTACTCTTTGAACTATCGCTCGCATATCTGAATGTTAAACGACAAGAGCCAGTCCGTCAACGGCGCAAAAAATTTCCCGCATTCAACGCAATGCGGGAAAGGGCAAAAGGGAACTAAATAATTATGGCTCAACTTATTTTCTCGATTTATCTCCTTATTAAAGCCTGATTATAACAAAAAAAATCTGTTTTTTCCAGTTACTTTTCTACAACCTTAGCCATATTCTAAAGTAAACGCATACCCTAATTTGCACTGAACTTCTTATAGGACCCGACACAAAAAATTTGTCTGCCAACCTAATCGGGTTATTGAATATATCCTACAATCTCATTATCTGATATTAAGTTATCCCCTTTCTTTGCCGATACTAATGATGACTTGAATTAGCAGGAAAAATACTATGCAGGAACCGACACATATACTTGTAATTGATGGTGACGCAACAATAAGGCTGCTGCTCCAGAACGCCCTGGGCAAAAAGGGATTTAAGGTCTTTTCTGCTGCCAATGGCCGCGACGGCATTGACATCGCAAAAACGGAAGCAATCGATATCATATTGTTAGATTGGATGATGCCGGAAATGGATGGTATGGAGGTACTGGCAGAACTGAAGCATAATACCGAAACTATGCACATTCCGGTATTAATGCTCACCTGCAAGGATGATTCGAGGGATATTGATATGGCCATAAACAGAGGCGCTATCGATTACATCATTAAGCCTTTTAACACTTACGAAGTTCCGGATATGGTACAAAAGCATCTGGAAAAAATCCATAAGGGCGAACACACACGCAAACCCGGCTTTTTCAGCAAACTCTTATCTCACCATTAATATTAAAGCCATGCCCAAACACTGCCGGAAATTACACATATTCTCTTTAAAACAGGCTGCAAATACAAAAAAATAACGCATAATAATTTCGCAAAGGTTCGATAATAAAGCCGACTGTAAATAACAGCCGGCTTTTTTGCAAAAATCCTCCGGAAAACCTTTTTAAAATTTGATTTTTTCACCTCATTTTGATACAATCCTCTAAGAATTGGGGTAGCGAAAAACATCTTCAACTGATAAATCGACTTTGTACTTTCAAGTGAATCTTTTGCTTTATGGGGTTTCTTAATATCTACCCAAATCTGCAGCTTTTAAACGAGAGAAGAATAAACAAAAAGATTATTACGTTTTTAAGCGAGTTTATCTGCCTGGGGGGCAGATTTAAGATAAGTAGGTAAACTATATTTTTGAAAGGGGTAAGATATGTTGAAACGAGGATTATTTGTATGTGTTTTGGGGGTACTTTTAACTGCTATGCCAACTTTTGCCGCTACAATCGTTCAGACGCAAAATTTCAGCGGTATTCCTAATATCGGCGGTTCGTTAACCTTCAATCAGTTTAACAACAGCGGCGGAACCTTACAGTCAATCAATGTCTTGCTTTATCTGGAATCCAGCAACGGCCAGTTAATTCTTGACAATGACGGTTTAACAACTGCTTCGGGAACATTCGAGTTTGGTGCAGCCGGCGATCTTGCTGACACTACCGATGTGGTGTTATTCAGCTCTTCTTTTTCGCCAATTCCTGGTCAGGTCAGTGCATATCACACCGGAACATTCAATCTGGCAGCTAATGTCGGCGACGGTCCGCTTGATTTTAGCCCGGCCGGTCCTGACGGCATGTTATACACCGGCGATCTCGAAGGTGGTGTAGCAACCGGCTTTGTAGGCAGTGCTTTCTGGTCGGCAGGTACAAAAGGGTTCACTGGGACAGGTACATTTAACATCAAGTACTCTATAGAACAGTGGATTAATTACGGCAGCATAGGCGGTATAGAATATGCAGTCAATCCTGTTAACACCACAGGTCATGTAACCATAGCTTACAACTATATTCCTGAGCCTGCTACAATTGTACTGCTCACAATCGGTGCTTTTGCCTCTATAAAGAGGAAAAACAGAAAATAATCTTTCTAAAGACTATTCTGTAGAAGGGTTTTAACCATATAATTAAAAAGAGTCCCGACAAATCGGGGCTCTTTTTTTGCGCAAATTTTCAATAAAAAACAATAAAAAACAGAATTTTTTTCTTGCATTTTCTTTTCTTTGTGTTATAATACGCGGCGGAATTGGGGTAGGCGAAGGGTTACAGGGCAAAGGCGAAAACACCGGTTATAAAATTCAGTATCTGATTTAATAAGCTTTGGGTTCCTGCATTGTTTTACATCGCTTATTGGAGGCATATCTTACGCTTTTTATCTGGAGAAGAGTTATACAACACTGAGTTTGCGCGCGTTTTTTAAAGCAAGTTTAAAGCAATTAAAAAACCTCTTTTTGGAAAGCGAGGTCTGATGTGACCGCTAAAAGATTCTTACCATTCCTGGCCGCTGTGGTTTTTGCAACTGGCGGACTGACAAATGCTGCCATAATTTCCCAGACACAGAACTTCAGCGGTATAATCAGTGTAAATAGTGCTTCATTGAACTTCAATCAATTCAACCTGACTCTCGGCACCCTGCAATCGATTGATATCCTGTTTTACCTGCAGGCAAACGGCGGCGCAATGATACTCGACAATGACAGCAATCTACCAGCTTCAGGCGTATTTCAGTTCGGCGTAACCGGCAGTTTGTTTCCCACTACAGATGTCGAGTTATTCAATTCTTCTTATCAATCTGTCATAGGATGGATTGGTTCATATCACAGCCAGGCATTCACCCTCGGCGCTGATAATGGTGATGGTCCACATACATACGACCCTTGTGCCCCCGATGGCCTGTTATATTATGGTACCACTGACTCCAACTCAGCGTCTGGATTTGTAGGAGATGTCTTTTGGCCGCATGGAATCAAAGGCTTTTTGGGAACGGGTACATACGATATCAAGTATTCCATAACTCAATTGACCGATATTGGAAGCATCGGCGGAATACAATATGCTGTCAATCCAGCTATCGCTTCCGGCTATGTAACCGTAACTTACAACTACGACCCTGTTCCTGAACCTGCTACAATTACACTATTTACAGTTGGCGCCTTTGCCCTTTTGAAAAGAAAAAGTAAAAAATAATCTTCTTTATTCAATAATTTCGGCTCGATTGAGCCTATCGAAATACGAGAAGAGGTTTTTAAATATAGAGCCCCGATAAATCGGGACTCTTTTTTTTGCGCAAATCCTAATATCCTGTTTAGATAAAAAAACAGTTTTTTTGGCATCGGCCGATTTATTTATTATATTTTCATAGAATGTGAGTTCCTCTGGCCCTACGGCCATAGGGATTTTACACGTTTCAGCGAAATCCGCCGAAGCGGAGTGGTTTCACTATAGTTTCGGTGGATACTCGTACTTGGCATTGAGCTACGGGTTTATGCCCGCAACTTAATGCCGGGGCGGCTGAAATTATCGGAATACTAACTATAAGTCCGCGGGGCTGGATTTATAGTTTAAGGTTTATTTATGGGGCTTTGTCGCCTTTGGCGGCAAACAAGGGAAACTATACTTATGGGGGGTTCTAATGAAAAAAGCAACCATTCTTGCAACAGGGATTATTCTATTCGCATTTTCGGCAACACAGGCAAATGTCTTCTGGAGTAATTCGAGCGGCAGCGGCAGCTCTTTTGACTGGCAAAACGGACAAAGCCTGTACGGCCTTTTTGGCGACCCTATTTTCGTAGGCGACAATACTTTTGTATTCTTTCCTTCAAATTTCAGAGCGGAAAGTATCAATGGTGTTTCTGATTCGGTTTCTGACCGCCTTGAATTTGAACTTATAGCCCATGAGGGTTTCAGTTTCCAAAATATTGCTATCGTAGAATACGGCGATTACGGCATTTTGGGTAATGGCCAGGTTCAGGTATCGGGCGGATTGACTGTCGAGAATCTGGATACAACCAATAGTTTATTCAGCAATCTTACGGCCACTCCATCGATGCCTGCAACCAGCGGTCAGGGTGCATGGCAGGGACAAACCCAGCTTGATATCGGCCAGATAGACTGGACCCGTATAAAAATCACGTTTGAAGACGATTTGCTCGCGATGAGCGGTTCCGGTTCACTCGCCTTTATAGAAAAGAAAGTTTTAGGCAATGCGATAGCCTTTCAGGTAACGCCAATTCCAGAACCTGCTACCGTAATTACATTAACTATTGGAGCAATATTTATGCTCTGCGATTCCCGCAAAAAACAGGCGGCTGCTTAAAAAGTATAACGAAAAATTTTGATTTCTTTTCCGGCATGAGCCTTGTGAGTATTTCACTCAAAAGGCTCTTTTTTTAGGTTCTATCGCCAAAATAGATACCATCGACACTTCCAGTGGTCAGGTCCCATTCCAGTTTATTTGTTTTTTTTCTTGACAGATGCTATTCCTTCTGATATAATCCCAGCAGAATTAGGGGACGGAGAAGAAAACGGGAGCACGAGAAAGCACGTATTGGCAGGATTGAGAAAACCGCGTTTTAGGGATAGTGGTTTTTTCTGCGCATTTTCAGCATGTAACCACTCAAAGGAGAAAACAGCAGGGTTTCTGCATTTATTTTGCGGAATTTTGGGACCTTGTGCTGTTTGACAATCGGTTTATCTGATTTACATCTGGTTTTATCTTACTTGATTACTTGACTTACATCAGAGCCGGTCTGCGCACATTTTCGATTCTTGTCTGGGAGTATGAGTAGTAGATAGAAGGAAGAGGCAGGGAAGCATAGAAAACAAGTTGTTAGGAAAAGTTGAGAAGCAGTTTGAAGTTTTGAGAAGAAGTTTTATGAAAAGAGAGAAGAGGTGTTATGATGTACGAGAGAAGAAGTACCACAGACATTCCCCGTTTTCACCTCCGTCTATTCGTTCTGTTACTGCTTGTTCTGATTCCGCTATTACAGTCTGCATTTGATTTGGGTAATGCGCAGGCTGTTATCTTCTGGCAGAATAAGAACGGCACGGCAAACGAATTTGACTGGCGAAACGGCGGAAGTGACAACGGACTCTTCGGAGATCCGTTACTTGTCGGCGGCAGCACGTTTGTCTTTTTCCCATCTAATTTCAGGGCAGAAAGTATCAATGGTCAGGGCGATATCGTCTCGGACAGGGTTCAGTTCGAAATAATCGCTCATACCGGCAAAGAAATCAAAGGTATTCGGATTACCGAATACGGCGATTACGGCATTCTGACTCAGGGCAGCGTATCTGCCACAGGCACTCTGTTTCTGACAAATCTTAATGCCTTCGGTGTCCATTACGATGCACTTACAACATCGCCGATTTCACCAATCGGCGGCGGTCAGGGTACATGGACAGGTCAGGTGGTCGTCGACGACATAGGCTGGACTCGTCTGCAGGTAGTGCTCGATAACAATCTTTTGGCATTCAGCCTGCCGGGGTCAACTGCTTTTATTCAGAAAAAAATCGTCGGCGGAGGCATTGACATAGAAATCATCGTCCCGGAACCGGCAACTATGGTATTGCTTACGCTGGGCGGTATGGCTTTCCTTCGTAAAAAAAAAGACAGTCAGTAATTTTGCAGCATAGATTTAATCCCACGGAAGTGTGATGTAATTAAAGGATTTGAGAAGAATTTTTTCCAAGAACTGGAGAAGAAGTAATGAAGAATTTAATTTTCAGGTTTGTAGTTTTAGTAACTGTAGTATTTTGCGTTCAAAGTTTAGTTTTTACAAATCAGGCAGACGCATTTGTCTCCTGGACCAACCCCAGCGGTTCTGCGGCCAATTTTAACTGGCAAAACGGCGGCAGCAGCAATGGCTTGTTTGGCAGCCCTACTCTTGTCGACGGAAACACGTTTTTATTTACGCCGGAAAGTTTCATCGCCATATCTATGGACGGCCAGATAGGCACCGCTTCAGATACGCTTAGCTTTGATTTGATTGCGCATACCAATGTGTTGATCACCGGAATACAAATCTCCGAATATGGCGACTATGGTATTCTCGATGCCGGCTTTGTTGATATGTACAGTATCCTGCAGGCGGAGAATCTGGTAACCCCCCAAATAGAATATACTAATTTAATCTCCAATCCGCTGATGCCGGTTTATTCCGGTACAGGCGAATGGACTGCTGCCGGTGCACTCTCTTTTAACGGATGGACACATTTAAGGGTAACGCTCGACAACAACCTTCTGACAATAAGCGATCCTGGTTCAGTTGCATATATTCAGAAAAAAATTGTCGGCGATTCGGTAGCTATAACAATCATACCTGAGCCTGCGACAATGGTCGTTCTGGCGGCAGGTATGGCATTCCTCAGAAGGAAAAAACACTAAAAGGAATATGTATTAAATCGGTCCCCTTTATAGGAAGCAGACCGAAGGAGAAATAGCGATGAAAAAAAATAGCAAAAATAAAACAAATAGTTCGATGATGACTGCGGCGTGGCTGTTGGCCATTCTTGTTCAGCTTGTCCTGATTACCTGCCCTGCAAAGGCTCTTATTAACTGGACAAACAAGGATGGCTCTGCCGGCTTTTTCGACTGGTACAACGGCGGCAGCGACAAAGGTCTCTTCGGCAATCCGACTCTGGTTGGCGGAAATACATTTTTGTTCATTCCGTCAAACTTCAGGGCCCAAAGCGCCAATGGCGTCCCTGCCATAAAAACCGACAGGCTCGAATTCGGCCTGCTCGCTCACCAGGGATATACCATTACCGGCATTCAAATTACCGAATATGGCGATTATGGTATTCTTACCAGCGGCAAGGTTTCGGTCAGCGGAACAATGTATGTAACGAACCTCGACGCCTTTATGGTTCGCTCGAACAGTTTTGTAAGTACGCCGGCATCTCCGATATCAAGCGGTCAGGGAAGCTGGACAGCCTCTCTCGGTGTAAACGACATAGACTGGACCAATCTGAAAATAGTTTTGAACAATAATCTTATGGCTATCAGTAGTATCGGCTCGACGTCTTTTATCGAAAAGAAAATCGTAGGAGGAGCCGTTGCTATAGAATTGTTCGGCCAAGGCTCCGAGATTCCCGAACCGGCAACTATTTGCCTGCTCGGTCTCGGTGCTTTGAGTCTGATTAGAAGAAATAATAAGAAATAATATTAACAAATAGCAAAAGGAGAAGTTATGTTTAAGAAAAGTTTTATTATCGCAGCAGTAGTAACCGTCGCAGCATCTATCGTATCGGCCGTCCCTGTCTATAATGACCTGTGGGACACTGCTCAAGGCGCAGCAATAACCGGCAGCAGTGGAACAAGTAACTGGGCAAGTAATATGTTCGGCACGAACGGCGGCGGGTTAGATGCCGGCGCAACAATATTTTATGATTGGATAGCTTACGGATACCTCCCCTACCCCATAGGAACCGAACACTGGGTTCAATGGCAGACCGCAGACGTTGTTAGTCTTGGCAGTTTCAAATTATATGCAGCTCATGACGGCGGAACTAATGCTCGGTCATTCGACCATTTCAGTCTTTTAGCCAAAGACCCTGACAACGGAGTATGGAATGAAATTTACAGTACGGACGTTGCAGTTCCATACACCTATATTAACGCCGGAGAAGGATTTTTGATTGAACATACTTTTTCTGCTGCCATAACTGCACAGGAATTCAAGGCGAGTTTCCGCCAGCACACTGCCATTTTCTGGGCATCCGGCCCGCGAGTTATTGAACTTGACGGCTTCGCCGCTGTTCCGGAACCCGCAACAATTGCAATGTTATCTATAGGTTCATTAGCCCTCGTAAGAAGGAAGAAATAGCAAAAAGAGAAAGGGAGAAAACAACAATTTTTTTGTGACAGGGCTGTCAGACTGAAAAACTGACAGCCTTGTTTGTTTATGTGGAAGAAAGAGAAAATGATTAGTGAGGATAAAAAGAAGAAGATGATAACGAAGTTAACGACAATTTGTGCGGTATATATTTGTATGTTGTTGACTGCGGGCATGGCTTTGGCCGCCATAGACATCAATCCGCCCCCCTGGTGGCAGGAATCTAATACCACCTGGCAGGTTTGGGAGTTTAGTTCTTCCAGCCGTGGACCAATTGAGCCTGACTGGGATGGCTATCTTCTCGGCACCCACCTGACTACAACGCCGGCATCGAACTGGCTGGCACAAGACCACCCCTGCGAGTATATACCGGAAATCGGACTCGACGCAGGCTATGGCGTCTGGCAGCTTTCGGGCGGAAGTATCAACGCGTTCGTGGAAAATTTCCAGCAGCCCAATCCTCAAAAGCGTATCTGGATTCAAATTACCTGGCGGCCGCAGGAAGCGGGCGACTGCCCTATAATTTATGTGGAAGACTCTTTAGGCGGACTGCTCGGCCCTGTAACAAATCCCATCAACGTAGTCCAAATCGGCCCCGACTGGATTCACAGCACTTACGAAATCGTGCTCGACCACAATCCGCCGGATGAAACTATTCGTGTTTCAGGAACAATAAACGTAGATGACCTTGTCATTGATACATGGTGCAGCAGTATTCCTGAGCCGGCAACAATTACCCTGCTGGCTATGGGTTTTTTGACTTTAATTGGCAAGAAAAAATGAATTATTTACAGTGTAAATCCGTGTTAATCCGTGTCTGATAAAGACCGTGTTAATCCGGGTCTTAATACAGGAAGAAAGAAATAGCGTAAGGAAAAAAAGAATTTAAAAATAGGTTTGTGACAGGGCTGTCAGGTTTGGGCTTGACAGCCCTGTCCGTTTACTTGGGAGAAAGAGAAAATGAAGAAGAAGTTAATTACAATTTGCATTATGACAGCAGCAGTTGTGTTTTCAGCGGGAAATTCAGCGTCGGCTACACTCAACACCATCGAGATGGCTTATTTGGCGGTAGATGCCGGAGGTCAGCAGGGCATGGTTCTTTATGGGCAGGCGCATAATGGCGCTAATGGCCTGATGGCAATGAAAACTCGCAATCCTATCGGCGAACTGGCTCAGCAAATCCCCTCTCATACGTGGGCATATTGCTATGACGCGACTCAGTACAGTGATTTTGCTTTCGCGACATTCACCGTAAAAACTCTCGGCCAGGCCATTGGCAGCGACAAGGGCGACATTATAAGTCAACTCTGGGCTCAGTACTATAACAACGCATGGCAAGGGGATACCTACATCTATTACGGCGGCTTTATCGGCGGCCAGCCGGCCAACACGCCGGAAAACCAGCAGGCACTGGCTTTCAGCTTCGCTGTTTATGAAATCTTCTATGACTTCAACGGCGGTCTTTCATCGCTGAATCTATCGACAGGTTCGCTTCTGGCAACCTCTGCTGGAACAAATCCATCCGCGGCCATTGGTATTGCGCAAACCTGGCTCAACAGTCTCGTTTTACCTGTCGATTATCTTGGCCCAAAGGCGCAATTGGTGTCGATAAGTAATTGCTCACTGCAGGACGTCATTGTCGAAATTCCTGAGCCGGCAACGATTACCCTGCTGACTATGGGTTTTTTGACTTTAATTGGCAAGAAAAAATGAATTATTTACAGTGTAAATCCGTGTTAATCCGTGTCTGATAAAGACCGTGTTAATCCGGGTCTTAATACAGGAAGAAAGAAATAGCGTAAGGAAAAAAAGAATTTAAAGATAAGTTGGTGACAGGGTTGTCAGGTTTGGGCTTGACAGCCCTGTCCGTTTATTTGGGAGAAAAAAAATGATTTGGAGAAGTGAAAGAAGAAGTTTTGTTGGTATTTTATTGGTTGTTTTTGCTCTGAATGCTTCTGCCTATGCTGATATGATTTACAACTTTGATATTTTCAACAATTCGCGATATGAAAACGACCCGCGGTTTAATTTCACCATTACATTAACGGACGAAGGTTTAAGCAGTACCGGCAAACATCTGGTCGGCTTTAAGTTCGACAACAACAGCACCGCCGGTTCGTCAATCACTGATATTTATTTTGACGCTTACCCTGACACCGGCAGTTGTCTTGACTTCAGCAATGTTTCCATTATTGAAAGCTGGGGCGTATCATTCAGCAAAAACGCCAGTCCGAAAACTCTGCCCGGCGGCGCAGAACTTACGCCGAGATTTGATAAAACTCCGGAATACAGCGCTGATTCCGATTCGCCGGTTTCGCATCAGGGCATAAATCCGGATGAATGGCTCAAGCTTGTCTTCACGCTCAAAAACAATAAGTCTTACGATGATGTAATCGCTCAAATAGCAAATGGCGGCAGTACAACGCTTGAAAATCTGCGAATCGGCATTCACATTCAGTCTCTGCCTTCGAGGTGCGGCAGCAGCGACAGTGCTTCTGCTATAAACTGTACCCAGCCGATACCGGAACCGGCAACTATGGCAATCCTGAGTTTTGGGGCGGTATTTATACTCCGCAGTTTTCGTAACAAGAAGACTGTTATTTAAAACACCTTAAAAATACTCGTTTTCCGCAGTCAAAGGCCTTTATGCAATATCTTAAAGGCCTTTTTTGATTCATATCCTGAAAATATATTCTTTCTCTTGACGTATAGGTACGGTTTTTGGTGTAATTCGTTTCAGGATAGGAGCAGGAAAAGAAGAAGACATAGACTTATTGGGGAAGGAAGAAGAAAAACGCGCTGTATAGACAGTTTGTTTTTGCGCGTTTTTCGGTATTTATCTGCCGCACGCAGCTTTACACGCTGAAAAGGAGAAAACGCCGAGGTTTTTTTAATTCCTGCGATGTTTGACTTTAGTTGATTCGGTGACTTGGTTTGTAACAGTGTTTGTCCGCGCGCATTTTTAAATTTTTATCCGTCGCAGTTTGCTCGCCGCAGGAGAGGAGGAATCGCGTTTAGGAGGATTAAGGAGAAATTTTGGGCCAGATAAGAGAGAACATAAGGAAAGGGAAGAGGTGTCATAATGCAGGGAGCAGGTAAAACAATGAGAGGCTGTACGCGAATTTTTTGTTTCCGTTTCAGTCTCTATATCCTGTTATTGCTGCTTTTTCTTATTCAGCCGTTTCAGTCTGCGTTTAATTCGGGCAACGCTCAGGCCTTCGTCTATTGGAACAACGATTCCAACTCAGCAGAAGGTTTTAGCTGGCAGAATGGCGGCAGCGACAGGGGTCTTTTTGGCGAGCCAAATCTCATCAACGGAAACATCCTTCATTTCTCACCTCAAAATTTTCTTGCCAAGAGCATTAACGGCAATAGCGCCTTAACAACAGACCGCCTTCAAGTTGACATAATCGCCGATCCCTGCGAAGAAATTAAAGGTATTAAAATTAGAGAATACGGCGTTTATGACATCAACTCTGCAAGAATAGTCTCTGCCAGCGGCGCTATCTTTGTGACCAATCTAAGTCAATACGAAGTGCAAAAGCAATTGTTTGACATGGACCCGAATATGCCCATTTCACCTCCGCCTTATAACGGACAATGGAGCGGCGAGGCCGTTATTGATGTTAACGACTGGACACGCGTCAGGATTGTTTTAAATAACAACCTTATCGCCCTCAGTCGGCAAGGCTCTTACTCCTCAATAAAAAAAATCTGGTTTGAAATCGAGATTATCACCCCCGAACCTGCAACCGCGGCAGTACTGACGATGGGCGGTGTTGCATTGCTGTTATGCCGTAAAAAAAACAACGTCTCTAAATCTGCAGCAGCGGGTTTATCCACGCGGAACAAGAGGAAGAATTTTTTCAGGATATAGGAGGAGAAGTAATGAAGCGTTTGACTTTCAGGCTTGCTGTTTTGGCTGTTATGGTAATTTTTATTCAGAACCTTATTTTCATAAACAAGGCAGATGGTTTTGTTTCCTGGACTGACCCAAATGGTTCCGCGGATAGTTTTTATTGGGCGAACGGCGGCAGTGATTTCGGCCTGTTCGGCAATCCGAATATCAGCGAAAATACATTTTCATTCTCTCCGAGCGAATTCCTGGCAACATCTTTAGACGGCCTGCCTGCGGATGTCTGCGACATCCTTACCTTTGATTTAATTGCAAAGCCCGGTTTCTCAATAACAGAAATTCACGTCAGCGAAGGTGGTTTGTACGATATTCTCATAGATGGCCTGGTTAATGTTACGCAGGAGTGTAAAATTGAGAACCTTCTTACCCACGAGACTAAATTCGGAATTCTTAACTTTACTCCCTCTATGCCGATAACTTCAGGTACAGACACATGGACAATAACAGCTACGATAAGCGGGTTCAACTGGACTCACCTTAGACTTTTTCTGTACAACGACTTATACGCCCAATCAGATTATGTGGCTCTCGTTGACAAGAAGGCTGCTGGAACCCCCTTAATTACGATAATCCCCGAACCTGCGACAATTGCGATGTTGTTGATAGGCTCATTAGCCTTCATACCAAAAAAAATGACAATTACGAAATATATCCATAAGAAAGGAGATGTGCGGATGGAGTAATAAAGTATGCCGGCCCGCCGCAGGAGAGGCGGGTTAATCGAAGGAATTTGAAACAAGTAAATTTATTAATTTTAAGGAGAAAACTCAAATGAAAAAGTTAATTACAACAAAACAAATACTATCGAACTTAAGGTTGTGTCTGCTATTAGCAACTATTTGTGTGTGGACAAGTGCTGCTTATGGGACACACATTGTCAACGGTGCTTTTGATACAGACGAATGGGATGCTATCACGCCACAGACAGGTATTTACTCTTATTTTTACTGCGATGTGGCAGACAGCAATTTATACATCATGAATGACTGGTGTAACACAGACCCGGGATTCGAGCTTGCAACTAACGACACTCAGTGGAATACATTTTTGTTTACTGACGCAAATGATGACGACTGGGAATTCAGGGTATTTGCGGACGGAGATGTTACAGTATGGGAGAATACCATCGAGGTTACAGATTCCGGTATTATTGCAGCGTATGGCTTCGGGCCATCCCTAAATGTTTCAAATAACCATACTCTCTATGAAGTAATGATTCCCGGCAATCTCATAGGCCCTGACTTCTATCCCCGCATCAAAGAAAAGGACCCACGATTTCCTGACGACATCGGAGATGGCGGTTGGACAGATGGTGGGGAGGATGGGTTCATAACCCCTGAACCGGCAACGATTTGTCTGCTTGGTCTTGGCGCTTTAAGTCTTATTCGAAAAAAACAATAATTATTTAAAATATGGGGAGGGCTTAGGCCTTGACCGAACGACTCAGCCCTCCTGTTCTTGATTGGTAAGTAAATAAAGAAGGAATTTAATTTTACAAAAGGAAAGAAGTTATGAAAAAGTTAATTACGATTTGTTTGTTGGTTGTGCTGATGGCTGTGCTTGCCCCGACGGCAAAAGCCGTAGCCGAAAATCCGGCAGAATGGAGTTTCTCATTAGAGACATACGAAGGAGATGTATCCTGGATCTCGTCCACAAATGTTATCACAGGTTATCCGCAATACGAGTATAGCTGGCAGTTGGACTATGCGGATTTGCAGGTATTCGGCAGCTGGTACAGCATACTTGGATATGTGGATGTGGATGAATATAGTGGGTCCGGCACTGAATCAGGGCTTCCCTTTATCGTATTAGACGATGACCTTGGAGAAGAAGGGGCATTCACCGCCCATGTCCTCGCCGGTGTGGATGAGGATGGTTATGGCTATGCAAATATGACTAACGTAGTTTTTGGTTCATTTGAGGGCTATGGCGTAACAGGTTTCCGATGTGGCGGAGATGCGACAGTCACAGGTGTCCCTGAACCGGCTACGATTTGTCTGCTCGGCCTTGGCGCCTTAAGTCTGATTAGTAGAAAAAAACGTACATAAACGAAGGATAAAGGTCCAAAATGCGGGACGTTTTAATACGCCTCGCAGAATGGCCTTGGAGTTAAAAGAAAATGAGGACAACTATGAAAAAAAGTTCTCTGATGATTATTTTGCTGACGTTTTTTTCTGCTGGATTCATATCCGCTAATGCAAAAGCTGACAGTTTTACGATACTAACGTTTGCCGATCCACTTCAAATAACGCAAGTAACCCCTCTGTTTACCGTCAACCTCCTAACCGACACTATTACTGGTGGTTGGGCTGACACTAAAACGGGGCTGTTCTTGAAAGTTTCCTATTCTGGGAATACTTATGACGATGCTTTCTTCACAATGACCGATGTTTCCTACACGGGCCCTACCAGCGGTGGCGTCACTGAAGGCGGAACGATCAAGTTCTTTAAAGACGGTCAAAGTACAAGCACGACACCACTGATCCAAATCGATTTTGCTTCGGGTTCCGTGAGTCCCTATGGGATCGCGGGGATGGATGAGTTTTTCGCTAATGGTGTGGTTATCACCGGTTCGGAAATTGGCAGCACCCAGCTGTTGGATGAATCTTTTTCGTTCAGCTTTGCCAATCAGAAAGCATTGAGCGGAAATTGGAACAAGGGTTTCACCGCTACAGCGTCATTTACTTCTTCTGCGGTGGTTCCTGAGCCGGTAACGATTTGTCTGCTCGGCCTTGGCGCTTTGAGTCTGATTCGTAGAAAGAGATAAAAGAGAGGCCAAAAATGCGGAGCACGTAAAGTGCTCCGCAGAACGGCCTTGAGAAAAATAAGGAGAAGAATAATGAAAAGCAAAGTTATTGTATTAGCAGCATTCATACTTGCAGTAATTTCAATCCCGTCAGCACAATCAACACCATATCTGCATGCTTCAACATCCGGCAGTAGTATGACTGGTTGGAGTGATGGCGGCTTAGATACTACGACATTGGCGCATTCTGATTCAAGCACGTTTACCGAAAGTTTTGAAGGTCAGGTGTATTTAGACTGGACACTGTCGGTGGATTTTCAGGCAAGTGTTGCACAAGGTAAAATGGGTGCAGATCTTTTAAGTCATACACATGTTCCTATCGGCGGTCGCACAGGACCATACGCAGCGACCGATGCCTGGATGACAGACTATTTCCATATTGACGCAGGCGATACCGAACTGCCCATCGGCACAGAAGTGCAGATACGATTTCTATCAGGTTTTGCCGGCTATATCCTGCTGGAAGGTTCGCCCAGCGGCGGCTGCTACGTGCACTACGACTCATATCTCTACAAGTCGAGTGTGGGGTACCTTGCTCAATTGAACACCGACTCGGCCGTCGTTCCTTCTATGACAAGTATGTATCCGCCAGTAAACCAAATTGTCAATACCTCTATCAACAAGCTCGTCACGGTGCAAGTTGGTGATGTGCTGACGGTTCAATCCTTTTTCTCGATGGACCTCAACGGTTCAGCTTATGGCAGTGCAGCTGCCGGCTATCCCTACGATGAAGGCAATAACAATCTTGGCTTTCTTGATACCGGTTACGCCCGGATTGGCTACGCCAATGGCTCTGAAGATATTGAAATCTGGTCCGATGGCGGAGCAACTATCATTCCCGAACCGGCAACTATTTGTCTGCTCGGTCTTGGCGCTTTGAGTCTTATCCGAAAAAAACAATAATTATTTAAAATATGGGGAGGACTGGGCCTTGACCGAACGACCCAGCCCCCCTCTTTTTCGAACAGTTAGTAAAAAAATAGACAGGATAGAACTAAAATGAAAAAGTTAATTACAATTTATTTAGTAGCAACGGTAATTTTGATGATTAGTGGTGCGGCAAATGCTAATTGGACGCCGGATGAACCGAACAAAATGCATTATCCACAACTACCAGACCCCTACGGCTGGGACGTTTCATTCACCAACACTGTACTTGCCGACGACTGGCAATGCAGCGAAACCGGCTATGTAAAGGACATTCACCTCTGGTTTTCAATTAAAGGTTGGAACAATGAGTACCTGCCGGAGATGACAGGCCCCAGCATTTATGTCAGTATTTATGCCGATATTCCTGCTGAACTAAGCACAACGGGTTACAGCATGCCGGGCGGCAAGGCACTGTGGCAGAGAATATTTGCGGAAGATGAATACGAGGCAGAATACGCTGGAAGCGGTAATCAGGGCTGGCTCGACCCTGTTACCGGAGGGGCCGTACCAAGTGATCACACAGCCTATTTCATTATGAACATCGAGAACTTTCCGTCAACCGAAGAAGAACCTCTTTTCCTGCAGGAACAAGGAACTATCTACTGGCTGGCAATCCAGGTAACACCGGCGGATGTCCATCTGCCGCCGGAGGAAGAATACGAAATCGGCTGGAAAACTTCAATATCTGAGCACTTTATGGATGACGCGGTGTGGTGCCCGTATGACGGTTTGTACGACTGGCAGGAATTGCGATACCCAGAGGATGACCTAAGATATGGCCAATCAATCGACTTGGCATTTGTCATCACACCCGAACCAACAACAATAGCCCTGCTCGGCCTCGGCGCTTTGAGTCTGATTCGCAGAAAAAAATAAATAATAATACTTTGTGTCTTTGTGCCTTCGTGGCTCAAAGAAAAGGAGAAAACTCAAATGAAAAAATTAATTATGATGATTTGTCTCGGGATGACATTGCTGTTAACTGCTAATGCTTCAGCTGTTTGGATAGGTTCGTATGAAGACCTGACAAATAGAGAAGGATATGTGCCAAGCACTGACATCGGTCTTGCAAGCAGTACCTGTTACACAGCAAGTAATCCGGGTCTTGATGGCGGTATTGGTTATCAACTGTCAGATGAAGGCTTTCAGTTAAACTTGCTATACCAGGCCGTAGGTAAGAAAACCATCAGTGAGATGAAAGCTGACATCGAGGCTTTTGACGACTGGCGGGATTCATCCCTCGGAAACTGGAACTTTCCTGATAGCAAACAGTATTTTCTGAGAATCGAGGAAGGCGGAGGTCTGCCAATCGGCAACTACCAAACTGGATCGCAGGAGTATCAGTCCGACAGCGGTCAAACCTGGGTGCAGTGGACTATCAGCGGATGGTGGGATAGTACATTTCATACTATTCTTGCCGGCAGTATCATTGGCGAAGACTACCTGCAGATAATTGGCGGATACAGGTCTTATCAGGGGGATGTAAATCCTGTTGAAAACTTTGAGGGCAATAAGCTCCTGTGCGAGATGGTGGGTTACACATTTGACCTTGATGAACTAAACCTTGAAGTAACGCTAATTCCTGAGCCGGCAACAATCGCTTTTCTGGTAATCGGCACAGTTGCTTTTTTGAGAAAAAAACACAATCATAAACCATAAAAAAGATGTTTTAAGTCGGCTTAAATACGCCGTTCGGCTAAGCCATCCCGAAAATTCAAGTCGGAATGGCTTTTTTTTCTTGCATTGTAAATTTAACATATCAAAATAGGTGTATTGGCGTATTTGGGAAGATGCGGAAGATTGTCCTTGGAATAAGGATGAAATTGGACCGAATGGTGAGGGTGATGGTTTGACGATAAACAATCCCAAACCTTTTTGCTGCCCTTTGCCAACTCCCGAATCTGAAATAATAGTCGTTTAAACGGCAGATATTTCAAAAATCTGAAAACATTAAGCAGAAATACGTCGTATAAGTAGTATATCAAACGGCTGTATTGGATAGACCCAAAAGAAGATGGGAGAAGAAAATATGGAAAAAAATATTAAAGGGGCGATGAGAAACACAGTTTGGCTGCTCGTTATTCTTGTTCAGCTTGTCCTGATGAGTTGTCCTGCAAACGCTATTATGTACTGGACAAACAAGGACGGTTCCGCAAACTTTTTTGACTGGTATAACGGCGGCAGCGACCACGGCTTTTTCGGCAGTCCCGCTCTTGTCGGCGGAAATTCACTTGTATTCACTCCGTCAAATTTCAGAGCCGAAAGCGCCAATGGTATCCCTGCCATAAAATCCGACAGGCTTGAAGTTTCTCTGCTCGCTCATACAGGATATACCATTACAGGTATTCGGATTACTGAATACGGCGATTATGGCATCCTCGGTACAGGCAAGGTTTCTGTCAGCGGAACGATGTTCGCAGCGAATCTTAATGCCTTTGATGTTCATTACGGTAATTTTATAAGTACTCCGGCTTCACCTATAGCAACCGGCACAGGAGAATGGTCGGCACTGGTATCCGTGACAGATATTGACTGGACGAATTTAAAGATTGTATTAAATAACAATCTTATGGCTATCAGCAGTCCCAATTCGGTAGCTTTTGTAGAGAAGAAAGTTATGGGAGCCGTTGCCATTGAACTGCTCGGCTCTGGCGGCGGCCCGCAGATACCGGAACCGGCCTCCGCGGTAATAATGGCACTGGCCGGTATGCTTTTAGCCTTGCGGCGCAAACGGTAACAGGCCGGCCCTGCTGTTCAAAAAGCCTGAATAACCTAAAACCTCGCATAATTCCCCAAATACACTAATGTTATAAACCATCCTTTAATAAATCTTCTGGATTTCCGGACAGTTACTTAATAGAATTTAGGGCTATTATGAATATTATCTATAAAAACAAAATTCTCGAGCGGTCTCTTATATTTGCTAATGTCGCTGTAACTACCGCTGTTGCCGGAACAGCCTTATTGCAGTTGGGCTTCTTTAAGCAGATACTTTCTGATGCTCAGATGTATCTTATACTTGTCACTGCCGCGATTTTCTTCACAGCGGAAAAATTCATAAGATTTTTCAATGCCCGTTCCAAAAAAGATTTCCTTCGTTTCTGCTGGTTTGAGTTTGTCTTTATTGCTCTGTTTGTAATCCTTTATATCTCGGCAGGAATCTTATGGGCTTTGGGCGGTTATCTGCTGCTGCAGATTATCACCAAGGTTTGCAGAACTATGGTGGACCTTGCCGCCTCAGGCAAAAGTCCTGCTATCGCTTTTGTCGGCAGTTTTGTTCTATTGATATTATGCGGCGCGATATTGCTGACGCTGCCCAGAAGCTACACAGACCGGCATATCAGTTTTGTCGACGCATTATTCACCGCCACAAGCGCAACCTGCGTAACAGGCCTTAGCGTAAGGGATGTCGGATTGGATTTTTCAATTGTCGGCCAGACTATAATACTTACACTTATTCAGCTTGGCGGTCTGGGTATTGTAATTTTCGGCGCCGTCTTCGGCCTGCTTTTCGGCCAGGCCCTCAACGTCAGACAAGCAGTCGCGATGCAGGACCTGCTGAGCACGCAGACTGTCAGCAAAATATCGAATATTATCGCCTTTATCTTCGTAGCGGTCTTTGCGATAGAAGGAGCCGGCGCTTTATTTCTGTATAATATGTGGGACGCCTATACGCCGCTGGCCGGGCACATTCAAAGCAAATGGTTCTGTTCGGTGTTTCATTCAATCAGCGCTTTCTGCAATGCCGGTCTCGGCCTTTATTCCGACAGCTTTATAAGCTTCAATATGGATTGGCGCGTTTATGGTGTTATTTGTCCGCTGATAATACTCGGCGGTCTTGGCTTCGGAGTACTTTACAATCTTACAGATGTCTTTACGGACAAAGTCCGGCATATCTTCAATACGTTTCTTCCTTATGAAAAACGGTATTTAAAAAGTCCCGTAAGAATTCAACTGCAGACTAAAATAGTTCTTGCGGTAACTGCGATACTTATTATCTGCGGCACAGCGGGGCTGCTTATTATTCAGAATAACACCGGCAAACATCATATAGCCCTCGGCGATGCGTTCTTTCAGTCTGTAACCGCCAGAACAGCGGGTTTTAATACTATTGACATAAACGCTCTTTCAGTGCCTTCAAAGATGATTTTGATAATACTTATGTTCATCGGCGGCTCTCCTGCCTCGACCGCAGGCGGAATTAAAACCGTAACTCTGGCGGTAATCATAATGACGGTTTACACCACCGTACGCAAAAGAAACGAAGTGGAAATCTTCAGACGCTGTGTGCCGCTGGTAACGGTTGGCAAAGCCCTTACCGTATTGCTGTTGTTTACAATTGTACTTTTTGGCGCAACTTTTCTGCTGACAATAACTGAACGGCATAATAATTTCGCCGCCTCAGCCATAATGTTTGAAGCAACTTCTGCTCTTGGAACCGTAGGGCTAAGCTGCGGAATCACATCGTCTTTGACAACTGCCGGAAAAATAATTATCATTATTACGATGCTGATAGGCAGGCTTGGAGCGCTTACATTGCTTGCCACTCTGACTTTCAATTTAAAACCGGCCCGTTATAATTATCCGACGGAGGAACTGGTAGTAGGATAAATTTGTCCCTGTTTGCGGCTTATGCCCAAAGGAGAAAAATATGAAAAAATTTGCAGTAATAGGTCTTGGCAGATTCGGCCGAAAACTCGCTATTGCTCTTACAATGAGCGAGGCCGAAGTAATTTCAATCGACCAGAATCGTGAAATAATCGACCAGGTTCGCGACGAGGTTACACATGCCGTCAGGCTCGACAGTACGGATGAAGATGCTCTGCGGGCCGCGGGCGTCGATAAGGTTGATGTCGCGATTGTCGGAATAGGCCAGGGAGGCCGCAGTTTTGAATCTTCTATACTGACCGTTGCCAATCTAAAGGCACTCGGAGTACCGCTGGTTTACGCACGGGCGGAAAGTCTTATTCAGGGTCAGGTCCTCGCTAAAATAGGCGCTACCGAAGTAATTTATCCTGAAATTGAATCCGCTCAGAAATGGGCTTATAAGCTCATCGCTCCGCAGATAACCGAAAAGATAGATTTCGCGCCCGGCTATTCGATTGCAAGCGTGGTTGCTCCTGCGAGTTTCCACGAAAGAACCGTGCTCGATTTGCAGCTTCGTCAGAAATACCGGATTAATCTTGTTTCGATAAAACGGGGCAAAAAAACCGGAGACAAAAAAGACGAGGGCGAAATAATAAATGTTCCCCTTCCCGATACCGTCATTTACGAAGGTGATTCCATGATGATTGCAGGTTCCGATGTGGACCTTGCGAAACTGCCGGAAGAGTAGAAAAACAGGGGACCCTATACCCTATATTTTCCTGTATTTCCTCAACTCATCGAGCATTCGCAGCATATCGTCGGCTACCGGCGCCTCGAATTTCATCAGCTGATTCGTTTGCGGATGTGTAATTTCAATCTGCCATGCGTGAAGAGCGGGCCTTGCGAACAACGGTTCTTCAGGCTGAGCCTCTCTATCCTCGATCTGCCAGCGGTAAATAAGCTTTCCGCCGTACATTTCATCTCCGATTATCGGGTGCTTGATATACGACATATGAACGCGTATCTGATGCGTCCTGCCTGTTTTGATATTTACTTTCAGCAGTGAATAACCTCTGAATTTTTCAATGACTTCATAAAATGTTATAGCTTCCTTGCCGATTTCCGGCCGAACAGCGAACTTCTCGCGTATTATAGGATGAACCGCCATAGGCTTATTGATGCAATCTGCCGTAAGGTCGGGCGTGCCGTGCACAATCGCCAGATAATACTTTTTTGTTTTCCTCGTTTCAAACTGTCTGGCAAGCCGCCAGTGTGCCGTCTCGTTCTTGGCGATAACAAGAACGCCTGTTGTATTGCGGTCGAGCCTGTGAACTATTCCCGGCCGGAACTCATCGCTGCCTTTGGAAAGCTGCTTTGAATGAAACGCCAGAGCGTTGATAAGCGTGCCTGTTTTATAACCTCTTGCCGGATGAACAATCAGGTTAGCCTGCTTATTGATGACAAGCATATCGTCGTCTTCATAAATAATATTTAGCGGAATATCTTCAGGGATAAACTCTTTGGCAGGCGGAGGCGGCATAATCAAATCCACGATATCGCCCGGCGAAATTTTCGTGCTGGGTTTTACAGGCTTTTGGTTGATTGTTACTGCCTGCTCATTTATGAGTTTCTGAAGTGTTGTTCTGCTGTAATTACTTAATCTGCCCTGAAGGTACTTATCCAGTCTTCGCTGCGTTATGTTGGTTCCTACACGCAGAGTAAGATGTTCGGCGCCTTCGGGTTCTACTGATGGACTCTGACCGTTTTGCTCGTCTAAATTCTCCGGCTCGATGAGCTCATCTTCACTCATCGCGGGTTATCGAGCCAAATTTGAGTCGGATTTGACCTCAGCCGGTGGTGCTTCCAGGCTCAGTTTCCCTGCGGGGAGTTTTTCAACCGGCTGGGCCCCGATTTGTCGGGGTTCGGGTTTTTCAGCCTGTACGAAAACGACCTTCCTCTCATTGTCGCTCAATGTATCGGCGCGAAGTTGTGCTCTTACCGGATATAAAGTGCCTTTGTATTCAGGAGTCTGTGCGATTTTACTATAAAGTTTCCCAGCCCCTGCGAAATCTCCCATATCCTCAAAACATAGAGCAATGCCGTATTCAGCCATTGCCGCTACTGTCGGGTCGGCCTTTGCCTTTACCAGTGCTTCTTCGTAAATTTTCTGAGCTTGCAGGAGCTGATATTTCTGGACATCCGGCTCGGCAATTTGTGGCCTATAGTGAAGTTCGGTACGAAGCGACTCTGCCCTTTTAATCATTGCAAGAGCCGACAAAACATCGTTTTGCGCTTCGGCGGCAGCACTCTGAAGACCGCTGGCCGTATTCAGGAAAATGTCTGAAACTCCGAGCCCCTGCTGTTTTCCCTGCAATATTGTCTGCTTCTGCCAGCGAACCTGATCGAGCATCGCCGTCGTTTGCGACTCTCTTTGGTCCAGGACACGGGTTTCTCTGTGGTAAAAGAAGATTGTGTATGCGATAAGAGCCACAACTAAAACCGCACCGATAATTATCGTTGTCAGGTTCTCTTTATACCACTGCGGAAAATTCGCAATCCAGTCTGCCAGTTCGTTTGTCGCCAGGTCGTGACGGCGTTCTGATTTCATCGTTTTACCTCATTATTTAGCCAATATTTAAAATTACCAGGAATCGGGTATTATATCATTTACCTTTAGGCTTGCAATATCTCTTTTACGGCACTAAAATTCAGCCTGTTTATGAAATTATATTAAAAAAAACAGGAAAAAACAGATGTTTCAGAAAAACCTATTTTTCTTACTTTCTTGCTCCATTATTTCCTTATTACCCTGCTTATGTACTGCCGACATAGACAAAACAAAATATATAACCATTGACGAAATTACCCCCGGAATGGATGCCGTATGCCTTACGGTTTACAAAGGCGTTGAAATTGAGAAATTCAGCCTTAAAGTGGTAGACGTCATCAGGAACCTCAGGCCTGGCAAAAACGCGATTCTCGTTATGGGCACTGATGAACGCTTTATCCACACAGGCCCAGTTGCCGGCTGCAGCGGTTCGCCGGTATATATAAACGGCAGACTTGCCGGTGCGCTTTCATTCGGCTGGACATACAGCAAAGACCCGCTTTACGGCGTAACGCCCATAGAAGAAATGCTGAAAGTCGGTACTGATATGCCGATGACAAAAACATCTTCTGCGCCTGCCCTTGATTTCTCAAAGCCGATTGACCTCAAGACCGCCTATAATCAGACAATGAATTTTAAAAATCCGGAATTTTCATCTGCCGGCGGGATAAGTATGCTTCCTTGTCCGATAGCGACGACGCTGCCGATAAATTCTCTTTCAGGTTTTGCCGGCATTTTTGAATCTGCCGGTCTTATACCCGTATCAGTTGGCGCTTCCGGCAAACTTTCCGAATACGCTGATATGCAGATGAAGCCCGGCTGTATTCTTGCCCTGCCGCTGGTCTATGGCGATATAGAACTCAGCGCTATCGGCACGGTTACCGAGGTCGCGGGCGATAAAATTTACGGCTTCGGGCACAGTTTTCTCGGCGAAGGGCCCATTGATGTCCCGATGGCGACAGGTTATGTGCATACCATTGTGGCCAATGTTGTCAGGTCGTTCAAATTCGGCCAGGCAATCGATGTCAAAGGAGCTTTATATGCGGACCAGTCGTCAGCGGTTGTCGGCACAATCGGCAAAAAGGCTGTAACTATCCCGATGCGTATTACGATAGACCGCTTCAACGATGAAAAAATACGCACATATAACTGTCAGATTGCTTCGCACCGGTATTACACGCCTCTTTTAGCCGGTGTCTGCCTGGCCGGAACTGCAAGAATGGTTGGAGTCCTGCCGACAGACCATACGATACGATACAAAACTCGTATCGGCGTTGCGGGCTATGATACTATTTATATGGAAAATTTCTCAAGCGCCGCCGACCTTGAAGAATGCCTGTCCGACAGTATCGGGGCGATTAATTTGATTCTGAATAATCCTTATGACAGACCAAAGATAACTTCCATTGACTTTGAAGTTGAAATTTTGCCCAGGGCCTCTATTTCACGTATATGGAATTTTGAAGTTTCCAGCACAACAGTAGAACCCGGCCGGACAATCACGGCACAGATAACGCTCGAATCGTATTTGTCCGGCAACAAAACCTATAAAACGGAGTTCAAAATACCTGACGATACCCCGCCGGGAGAATACGAGCTTATAGCGATGGGCGCTTCCGACTATAAACAATTCATTACCGGCCTTGCGCCTTATAAATACACGCCGGAAAATATGCCGGACCTTATAAAAGTCATCAATGACATCGCAAATATAAAAAGAAATAATCTTTATATCGTAATGGCCCTTCCGGCCGGCGGCACAACTCTTGAAAAATCAGAACTGCCGCAGCTGCCGATGACTAAAACATTGCTGCTGAAGAATGAAAAACGCTCGACGTCAGCTCAGCCTGCTCCGGAATGGCTTAGCCGGACAATACCGGTTGACGCAATCGTGCTCGAAGGCAGAAGTTTTAAAATTACTGTCGAAAAAAAATAAAGGGTATCCTAAACTCTTATTGGAGAAAAAAATGAAGAAATATTTGTTTCCTGTGCTTGTTATTCTTATTGCCGCCTGTGCCTGCTCTGCCGTTACAAGCAAAATAGTCAGGCATAAAACTATTGACGACTTTTCAAAAGGAAAAATACAAAACACCGTCATCAGTTCTCGCGGAACAATTTCGCTTGCCGCGGCATCGCAAACTCTCGTCGCCGACTTCAACGATGTCTGGACAATAAACTCAATCGTCTGTAAAGATGACGGCTCGGTATATATCGGCACAAGTCCGAACGGTCAAATTTACAAATACAAAGACGGCAAAACCGTTTGCATTAACCCGGTCGAAAAAGAAGAGCCGGTAAAGGAAACAAATGAACCCAATAACCCCAAAAACGGCCCTATGAGAAAACATCTGGCCAATGAACACGTTTTCAGATTGGCTTTGGATTCCGGCGGCAGCCTTCTTGCCGGCATAAGCGGCGATAAGTGCCGCCTGTTGCGTTACGACGGCAAAAAACTGGAAACCGTTTTTGAGCCTGAGCCTAATCAGGCCTCGTATATTTTCGCCATCACGCTCGACAAGTCCGGCAATATCTTTCTCGGAACAGGTCCCAAGGGTCATATCTGGAAGCTTGATAATAAATGCCGCAATCCGCAGCTTATTTACACCTGCCAGGACAAAAATATTATGTGCCTTGTCATCGGCAAAGACGGCTTTGTTTACGCCGGCACCGATACGAGAGGTTTGGTTTACAAAATCAGCCCTGAAAAGAAAACTGCTTCGATACTCTACGACAGCGGCGAAAACGAAATCACCGACCTGCTTTTCGACAACAGCGGAAATTTATATGCCGCAGCCACTTCTTACAAATCGATAAAAGCTCAGCTTAAAGGCCGTTCAGAGGCGAAGAAGCCTCTTGCCCTCGGGAAACCTGAAAGCAAGGAATCCGAAGAATCTCCCGATTCAGCCGCCGACCAGGGCACATCGCTAAAGATTGCCAACACGCCGCAGGACGGCAAGCCGGCCCAGAGTCCGATGCCCGCAGAACTTGAAAGAGGCAAACCGTCAGGCGCCGAAAGTCATATCTATAAAATCGACCCCAACGGTTTTGTAACAGATATCTTCAGCGAAACAGCCGTCTTTTTTACAATGTATATGCAGGATGACCAGATTCTGCTTGGCACAGGCAATAAGGCGCAACTGTTCAGCATCAATCCAAAAACTGAAACCGAAACAATGGTTTACGAAGATAAACAGTCTTCGCAGATAACTGATATCAGGAAATTCGGAAAAGATATAATTTTTTCTACCGCAAATCCGCCCAAACTCGTAATGCTTAAATCAACCTTTGCCCCGACAGGCGATTACGAATCCAGCCTGATTGACGCCGGCCAGCCCGCCCAGTGGGGAAAACTCCAGATTGAAGCCGATATTCCCGATGATACAAAAATCTTATTAAGTGCCAGAAGCGGAAATGTTGAGGATATAAACGACCCGACTTTTTCTTCCTGGACCGAACCGGTAAAAATAATAGAACCTGTTGACCTGGCCGTCCCGCTTGGCCGGTTTTGCCAGTATAAATTGATTTTAAACGGCACAGACTCTGCAACTCCCGTCGTCCGGGGAATAGCCGCAGCTTTTGTCATACCGAACCTTGCGCCGAGAGTAATGGAAGTTACCGCAGTCAGGGCCGATGATAAAAACGCAATCCCCGGCATACGCAAAATCGAATTCAAAGCCGTGGACGAAAACGACGACAAGCTATTATTCGAAATCGATTTCAGGAAAAAAGGACGCACCGGCTGGATTAAGCTGACGGATAAGCTCGAGAAAACAGGTTTTGACTGGAACAGCAAAACCGTTGAGGACGGTATTTACGAAATCAGGGTAACTGCCTCCGATGAACTAAGCAATAATCAAGGCACCAAGCTTACAGGCTCCAGAATAAGCGAACCGGTAACAATCGACAATACCGCCCCCGTAATTGAAAAGCATCAGCTTCAGATAACCGCTGATTCGGCGATTCTGACTCTGAAAGTTACCGATGAATTAAGCGTAATTGGAAGTTTAAGTTATACCGTTGACAGCAACGAAGACTGGATTTCAGTTCTGCCTGACGATAATGTTTTTGATACCCTCTTTGAAAACTTTACGATAAAAATCGCGGACTTGAAACCCGGCCAGCACGTCATTGCACTTCAAATATCCGACGCCGAAGGTAATACAATGTACAAAACTTATGATGTTGATATTAAAAAATGAGAACTGTGCCTTTTGAAAAAATCGTTTCGGAAGTTGAGAAACTCTGCATAGCCGGCAGTATCGAACTGCCGCAGGATGTTTTGTCGGCATTGACAGATGCCGCAGAAAAAGAGTCCAATGCCTCTGCGAAAAAAATTCTTAATCAGCTTATCGAAAACGCGAAAATAGCAAAAGAAAAACAAATCCCCATTTGTCAGGACACAGGCCTGGCCGTTGTGTTCGTCCAGTTAGGCTCTGGTGTAAAAATAGAGCCGGCAGACAAAACCATTATTGATGCCGTAAATGCAGGCATAGCAAATGGTTACGAAAAGGGATTTTTAAGAAAAAGTGTCGTTTCGGAACCTTTGAACAAAAGAAAAAACACCGGCACAAACACCCCGGCGGTTATTCACACTGAAATTATCCCCGGCGACAAAATAAAAATAACGCTGATGGCCAAAGGCGGCGGATGCGAAAATAAAAGTCAGTTCAAAATGTTCCTGCCGACGGATAACGCCGAAAAAATTTCCGATTGGATTGTAAAAACAGTTGCCGATGCCGGCGCTGACGCCTGTCCGCCGTTTGTTATTGGCGTAGGTCTCGGCGGCGATTTCGAGCAGTGTTGTCTCTTGAGCAAAAAAGCCCTTATAAGAAATATTGGTTCACACAATACTGACGCTTTCTATGCGCAAATGGAAAAACAGCTTTTGAAGAAAATAAATTTACTTGGCATTGGTCCCGCAGGTTTTGGCGGCGATACAACCGCTTTGTCCGTTCTGATTGAAACGGCACCATGCCACATCGCCTCGCTTCCTGTCGCTGTCAATATCGAGTGCCACGCCCATCGCCACGCAACAGTTGAAATTTGAAAGTTTAGCCGTCGCCGGCACGGCGACGCCCTATACCCTATCCCAGCGTTTCGTTGCATAGATTTGCTATTGCGACGTAATCTATCGCGCTCAATTCTTCCGGCCTGTGATGCGGCTCGACAAAGGCTCTTGCGAAAATATCCTCCCAGTTATGAATGCCGGCCAGTTTTTCTTCTGCGTATTTAACACAGGCCCTCATCATTTTGCGCCGATGCCCCATAAACAAATTTACCGTCTGTTTGAACAGTTCGATATTATGAATTTCATCTATTTTTTTCTGGTCTCTGTCGAATCGCACCATTGCCGAATCGACCTGCGGCATCGGCCAGAACACCTTGGGCGACAGTTTTCTTAATACCTTGCAATGTCCCATCGCGGCCAGAAAAATACTTAGTATTCCGTAATCTTCACTGCCCGGCGCCGCGGCCATCCGCATCGCGACTTCTTTCTGCACGGTTACAATCATCGAATCGGCAGTTACCGGCCCGTCTAAAAGGTTGAGCATTACAGACGAGGCAACATTATACGGCAGGTTCGCGACAAGAAGAAGCCGGCCGAAAATTTCCCCCTGCCCCTGTTGAAGTTTTTGAATCACTTCATGATTGATTGTATTTTTATTCTCAAGAACATCGGCAATTACAATCTCTAAATTTTTCGCATTACGAAGATGTTGTTTTGTTATCTCTGCCAGGACATCATCACATTCGACCGCGATAACTTTCCCTGCCCTTTTGACAAGTTCGCCTGTTAACGAGCCGGTTCCCGTTCCGACTTCAAGAACTATATCGTTTTCAGTTATGGCCGCGTTTATAAGCAGCAGTTCCATAAGGTTCAGATCGATGAGGAAATGCTGTCCGAGCCGTTTATTCGGCTCAACCCCCGCCCCCGTCAATAACCTTTGTATTTCTGTTTTCGTCTGCATAAATAGAATTAATCAAAGTTTCTTGCTTTTTCCCATTCGTCACTCAAATGATACTCAGAAATTTTCTGTTCCAGTTCGGGAATGCTTATTGCTTCTCCTGAAATATCTAATGTTGCATTGGTAAAAATCCTCTTAACTTCCTGCTCAATTTGAACGGTTGACCAGTCTTTGTGAATTTCTTTCAGCCAGGCCGCTTTAAACTCCCAGGCGGAATAATACAGCCTCATCGAAAGCCCGAGCTTCTGCGTCGGCGTCATCTTTCTTAAAATCTCGTTTTGTATTTCCTGTCCTGTCATAAAAAAATTATTTCCCTGCTTCCGTATTCTGTGTTTTGAATACTGCGTTCTGTTTTCTGGTTTTCGCCATTTCTATCGCAAGTTTAATTGCCGCCTTCATACTCGACTCATCTGCGATGCCTTTGCCTGCGATGTCAAATGCCGTTCCATGGGCCGGCGATGTCCGTATTATCGGCAGCCCTATTGTAACATTAACAGCGTCTTTAAACGCAAGCAGTTTAACCGGTATCATTCCCTGGTCGTGGTACATCGCGACAACACCGTCGAATTCTCCCGCCGCGGCCCTGACGAAAAGCGTATCAGCCGGATATGGCCCGGAGCATTTGATTCCCATTTCCTGCGCAATCAGAATCGCAGGGCTGATTATTCGTTGTTCTTCATCGCCGAATTGTCCGTTTTCGCCCGCGTGCGGATTTAATGCCGCTACAGCTATATGCGGATTTTTAATTCCGAAAAATTCCTGCAGCGCGGTATTGAGTAAATCTATCGGCTCGTAAACGCAGCCTATTGTGAACTTATTGCGAAGGTCGAAGAGAGCTTCGTGAATTGTCGCAAGTGCGATTTTCAGCGGCCCTGCCGCAAACATCATCGCCTTTCTGGGGCTTTTGCACATTGCCGCCAGGAGTTCCGTATGTCCCGGCCATTCGGCCTCAGCCTGTTTCCAGCTCGTCTTGCTTATCGGTGCCGTAACAATTGCGTCTATAATGCCTGTTTTTGCCGCTTCGATTGCATCGATACAGAATCTAAGCGACGCTTCGCCGCCCGATTTGCTCGGACCTTTTACGAACATCGGCACTGAGTAATCGTCATAATCTGCGACAATAATATTACGCGGATAATCTCTGCTTATTTTTTCATGCTGGCATCTTCCCCAGAAAGGCTCTATTTCCGCAAGGTCGGCAGCGTATTCGAGGAACTCATCCATTCCGAATATGATGAATTTCACTCCTCGCCGGACAAACGGGTCGTACAGGGCTTTGACGATAATCTCCGGCCCGATACCCAGCGGCTCGCCCATTGTTATGCCGATTACGATCGGCTCATCTGAATTTTTATGATTATTTTCGACCATCTGTTATTTAAAAACCTGATTCTTTCAGTTTATCAATGGTAAGGTTTGGTTTATTCGGAAGGATTTTTTCGAGTTGTTTTTTCACGATTCGGCAGAGTATATCCGTTTCGATATTGACCGAATCGCCGACTCTGTAATTCTTAAAAATGGTATTTTCGAAAGTAGCAGGGATAATCGCCGTGCTGAAATTGTTTTTTTCGATATCGGCGATTGTAAGACTTACTCCATCGATTGCGATTGAGCCTTTTGGCACAATGCAATCCAGAATTTTATCCGCCGAGGCGGACTCTTTTGGCGGTTCGAAAGCAAACTGCCAGAAGTCTCCCTTCTTTTCAATTTTTCTAATTTTGCCGATCGCGTCTATATGTCCCTGTACGAAATGTCCGCCGAATCTGTCGCCGGCCGACATTGCTCTTTCTACATTCACCGGCGAACCTGGTTTAAAATTTCCAAGCGTGGTGTTCGTCAATGTTTCGCCGCTTACGTCGAATTCTATCAATGTCCCTTTGACAGCGGCCGCCGTAAGACAAACTCCGTTAATAGCGATACTGTCGCCGCATTTTACAGCCTGGCCCAGATTTAGGCCGAGCTTCATCCCGCCGCCGCCCCTGACAGCCGAAACTACCTTACAAACAGACTCGATTAGTCCTGTAAACATCGCAACCTCAATAAATTACAGATATTATGGACTACAAAACCATATTGTCAAATACCTTTTTACTGCCGGTTTTTTTAACTTTTCAGCTAAAAAAATAATGGTATTATGGTATTATAGTATAAGCTTATTTTAGGGAAAAGTGGACAAATTATGAGAAAATCAGGAAATCCGTCGAAAGTCGTTTTTTTTACCTTTGTTATCATCATTCTTTATATCTTCAATGTTTTTGCACAGGCTGAGCCGCCGCCGCCAAAGCCGTTAAGTCCAAAAGCGCAGGCTCTCCAGCAGAAAAGGCAGCAGTTCCAGCAGGAAGCCGCGACAGCTGCCCCTGAAGTTGAAACTGAATGTATAAAATTTATTTCTTATATAAATTCCGGCCAGAAACCCGACGAGCCTAACCTTAATTCGGCTCTCAGGAACATTGCCCGCAACAGGAAGTTTGCGCCTGTATTCAATGAGCAGCAGAAAGGCGTATATTACACACTTGCGTCATGGGTTTATTATTTCGACCAAAAACCGGACAAGGCGATGAAGCAGGCGGTTTTGGGCAAAAAGAGTGCTCCGCAAAATTCAAATGTTACAAAAACGAATCTTGGTCTTTCTCTGATTTACAAGGATTACGTTTTAGCAGCCGCTGATCTCGCCGGCCGCGGCGAAACAACAGAATCAACCCCGCAAATTGGGGAATCCCAATCGAATCAGCAATCTTCTTCCGGTCAGTTGAATCTTGACATCAACAGTATTCGAGCCGACCTGCTGGGCAAAATTTTTGATATTCGTCCATCATCGCCGGGGACAGATAAACCTGCCAAAGACATCCTGTGTTTGCTTCTGTGGAAAATTGACGCTAATGAGCTGGACAGTTTCGCACCGCCCAAAGAACCAAACTCTGTTGAAGCGAACGAGCCAAATAAACCGCCGCAGGAACTTAATACTTCTGCACAACCGACTCAGGAACTTGCCGCCAGAACACCGACACCGCCAAATCCTGCCGGTTCTCCTCAATCCTCTCCTGCCGGTTCTCCCCCATCCTCTTCGGAAAGTATGCGGCAGCCGCCCCCAATGAGTCCAATGCCTCCGCAGCAAGTTATGTTCGGGCAGCAGGCCAAACCGATGTCTGCACTCGAGGCGTTTTCAAAATTGCAGAGCCGGTTTTCAAAAGACGCCAGAGCCATCTTTTTAGGAATCAATCTTAATGACATTTCAAAAACACAGAATTTTCAAAACTGGCGGGCTAAAAATCCTCAACCCTGGCCGATTGCCCCGCCTTTCGCCCAGCTGCAGGAAAAAGTAATCTCATTCCTTGGCGCCAGTCCCAACAAACCGATGCTTTTGGTTGTCGGCCCGGATTCTACAGTCAGATATATCGGCGATGTTAATAGTTTTCTGCCGCGTATGATTATCAGTAATATTTTAGACAATCCTCTGGAGTTTGCCGAGCCCAACGAACCCAACGAACCAAACAAACCAGGTCAGCCTAATGAACCTAATCAGCCGCCGTCCCTGGCCGATGCTCCGGTTGCGCCAGTTCAGGTTGCCCCGCCGCCTGCAGCAGAGCCGAATAAATCCAGACAGACCCCTCCCGTAAAAGATGTCAACCAAAACAGTCGGGCAGTTCGAACAACGCTGCCTCCTGTCGTAAATAAAAATGCGCCGGACGAAGAATTTACCGAAAATGACTATCAGGCAATAACTCTTCTTGAAAACGCAAGGACCTTTTTCAAAATCGGCAACAGGCTCCAATACCATACTTATGCAAAACCTATTGAAATGTGCCGAACGGTAATAAAAGATTATCCCAATACGAAATATGCCGAGCAGGCTCGAATACTTATGCGTAACGTACCCGAAAGATATCGTGACCGTTTTAACATCACTAACGAAGAGCTGGGACTGTAAAAATTATTCTGCACGGAGGTAGGAAAGATGGAAAACATACCCGTAATCAATATCGAGGCAGGCTGTCTGCCTGAGGCATGGGAGGCGGCGGTTCTGGCTGTATGGGACAACGGCCTTGAGATTAAAACCCAGTACGATAAACCCGGCGACCCGCCCAGCAAAGACGCCACTGCGATGATTGCCATTACAAATCCCTTTGCCGAACCGAGAATACACAAAAACTTCCCCGGCGGCCCGGAAGAACTTGAAGCCTATCGGCAGGAAGTTGTTGACGGCATTCACGACCACTGGATTGACCCCGCTGCCGGAAAATGGACTTATACTTATCACGAAAGGCTCTTTGCGTATTGTCCCGTCGAGGACATCAGGAATCCAAAGTCGCCTAAACCTTTTACCGCGATCAATCAGATTCAATACATAATCGATTCTCTTGCCGCCACTGCATATACGAGGCGGGCACAGGCGATTACCTGGATGCCGACAGCCGATGTCAAAACAGACGACCCGCCCTGCCTTCAGCGGATATGGTGCAGGCTGATTGAAAATCCCGACAGGAGTTTTTGCCTGAATATGAACACCCACTGGCGAAGCAGGGATTTATATAAAGCCTGGTTTATGAATGTTTACGCGCTGACTGACCTTCAGCGGTTCATAGCCGAAAAAATCTCCCGAATAATCCGCAAACCTGTCAGGGTCGGCAGATACGTTGATATTACAGATTCGCTGCACATTTACGGCAGTTATTTCAAGGACGCCGCCGCCGAGGTGGAAAAAATGAGAGATGGCGATTTCCAAAAACGTTCCTGGGTCTCTTCGCATCCTGCCTTTGCGATGATGACTGCCGAGGCGAAGGAAAAACTTGCCAATGACCCCGATTGGTACGCAAAAGCAAAAGGATAAACTAATGCCGTTTCTGTCATTCCCGCGAAAGCGGGAATCCACGGTTGTTTAGCCGTCGCCGGTACGGCGACGAGTCATTGCGAGGAAGCCTGCCCCCGCGAAGGCGGGGGAAGCAATCTTAGCTTTTCGTATTTTTAGAGTTGCCTTAAATTTTAAATCTTAAATGCAAAACCGTCCTATAATCTCCTTACTTTCAAACAAATTTCACAATTTTAAAAAATTTCTACTGTGCGATTTGCATTTCCATATTTCATTTCTTATGTTTTTACTGGAGGTTAGAAGCTTGCTCGCCTGGGGGCGAGACGCTATTTTAACGAGCTCCTTTTTCTCCTTCTGCTATTTGTGCTTCCTGCCTTGGGGGACTTATCCAGGGCAGGGAAATTTAAAAGTTCATTATGGGACTTTGGAAATAAAAAAAACTTTTTTACCGATTTGCATCTTCTGATTTTATTTCTTATGGTTTGTTTGGAAGTAAAGAATTTAAAAGTTAATCGCTGACTAAATGACTTCTTCTCTCCTCCTTTAACTTGTGCTTCCTGCCTTGGGGGGAATACCAGGGCAGGTCGGATATGAAGAGCTCTTATGAGCTTTGAACTATAAAATTTGCTTCGCCGGGATTGTTTGTTTAAGCAAGTAAAATTTAAAAGGACGTGCATAAACGAGGTTAGACCTGCATGATTGCTTGGCTGCCTAAAAAATTCTGAAGCGTCCTAATCACAGCTTGTTCGGGGGGTTTTGCTTATACATTTGGGGGTAGGGTCTCTGCTAAAAGGGGACGCAGAGGCCCCTTTTTTGCGCCCGTATTTACGCCGGCAATTTCGACAAATCTCAGAAAATTCTCCTGTGAATTTCCTATTTCGCCTGCTGTTACCGCATTAAAGCACGCACTTTGCGGCAAACCAAAAGAATTACTAACAGCCCTGCCTGCCTGTGAGTAAAATTTTTAAACATTTTTGGTTGACATACTACATATAGACTTTAGAATGGCTTTTGTTCAAAATATTGTAGTTTTTCCGGTAGAAAAGAATCGTGAAATGCCCCTATTGCAAGGAGAACAAGGACAAGGTAATCGATTCGCGGTCCAGCGAAGCCGGTCGGATAATACGTCGACGTCGGCATTGTCTTGCGTGTAGAAGGCGTTTTACTACTTACGAAAAGGTTGGCGAAAGTTTTAAGCTTAGCGTTATAAAAAAAGATAATTCGAGAGTGCCCTACGACAGAGAAAGAGTTATCGCGGGGTTGCAGAAGGCTTGTTACAAAAGACCCGTTTCTGCCGAGCAGGTTCAGCAGATGGCCGACAGGATTGAGGAAGACATTTTCAGGCATTCTGACAGGGAAGTAGATTCAAAATTTATCGGTGAAAGCGCTATGAAGCATCTAAGAACGGTTGACAAGGTTGCTTATATCCGATTCGCAAGCGTTTATCGTCAGTTTGACGATGCGGGCGATTTGCTCGAGGAAGTAACTCAGGCTATCTCACAGTCTGACGATACAGGGCAACCAAAGCTGTTTACCGATTAGTAATATATCTTTTAAAAACAGGTTAACGAATGCAGCTTAGGGTAATAAAAGCCGACGGTACGGAAGAAGAATACCTGCATACTAAGGTTATCGCCACACTTATCAATGCCTTTGCGGAACCTGCCGGAAAGTACACATTTGCGGCTCAGCAGCTTGCCGACGCTGTTACTTTTTATTTGTACAATAGGCACAGCGGCAGCAAAATCTCCAGCGGCGAAATATTATCGATAATCAAGGCCGCTCTCAGTTCGACCGGTTTTAATAACGCAGCCGAATCCCTCGCCGAACATTATCAGAAGCGGAATCTTTTACGGGCAAGGGTGGAAGTAATAAAAGCTGATATGGAAAAAATATCGGATATCGGGTCTTTGCAGAAAATAGGTTTCCCCAATTCTGCCCGCCGATGGAACAAATCTAAAATTATCATTGATTTGATAAGCGAATACAATCTCGACCCGGCAACGGCAAGAACTGTCGCCTCGCTGGTGGAAGAAAAAATACTTAATTCCGGTTTTCGTCTTGTAACGACAGGTTTCGTCAGGTTTTTGACACTTTGGCAGACACAGGAAATGCTTGCCGCTCAACAGCAGATTAAAACCTGTAAAACCTCATCGAAAACTGATTCTACTGCGGTTTATAATGCGGACACGGACGACCGCATCAGGCAGCTGCAAAATGGACTTTGCCCCGTCTAAGCTTGAAGGTTAGGATAGAAGAAATAAAATCCATCGCCGGCTTGGACAACGCTGCCTGAATTTTTTTACACATATCTAACCCTCTGATTCATCGGGGGGTTGTTTATTAGTCGCAGGCAGACCCGTATTTATTGGGAGTTTGGAGTTACAATTATGAACCTTATCCTTTTTGTTGTAGTCCTTCTCGTATCATTTATTGCCGTCCGAATTGGGGCCATCGCTTTTCAGCTTACAGGTCTCGAATGGTCTTTGGCGAAATTTCAGGCCCTGAGTTGTTTTTCAGGCACAGGCTTTACAACGAAGGAATCGGAACTGATTGTATCGAATCCTCAGAGACGTAAAATCGCTTCAATCCTCATAGTGCTCGGAAATGCCGGACTTGTTACAATGATTGCCACTTTTGCTAATTCATTGGGCCCCAGGGTCGGCCAGACCAGAATCTCTCTGCCTTTTCTGAAAGATTTTTTGCCTTCGGCGATGCTGCCATGGGTAAACTTCGCCATAATTATCGCACTATTCTTCTTGCTCTACAAGCTCTTTACGCACGATAGTCCCGCTCATGGACTGACCAACCTTTTGAGGAAATTCGTTTTAAAACAGGAGATAGTTAAATCTGTAACCTTTGAGGAACTCTTAATCACCACAGGCGGTTATGGTGTATCGAGGATAACCCTTCTTCAGGACAGCCCCATACTGGATAAAACGCTTATCGAATTAAAATTAAGAAACCATGATATAACTGTTCTTGCGATTGTAAGAGGTCACGAAACAATACCGAATCCTCCCGCCGATAAAACATTTTTACTTAATGACGAGCTGATTTGCTTCGGAAAACTTGAAAATATCCAGGCAAAACTTCTGCCGGCAAAGTAAAGAATCATTAACCGACTATTGTAAAACTAATTCTATCCTCGCACAATTTGAACATAAAAAAAGGCCGGCGTTTGCCGGCCTTTTACAATTTATCAATTTACAAGATGGGTTTACCGTTTTCATGTCTCCAATATTTTATTTTCCAAAGTTTCTTGACATCGCCGATTCTCACTTTTGTTGTGACGATATTATTGACATCATCGATATACAAACCTGCCCGGCTTTTGTTAAGAGCCAGACTTTCATAGTCAAGACCGTTCGGGTCCGCCAGTTTCTCTGCCAGAGCGGGCGACTGACTCAGCACATAAAGTATTCTCTCGAACATCTGATTAGCCATCATTGCCCCTGCGTTCAGGACTCGGCTGTCCTGGCGAACCTCAAGAAAATCATCGCGGGTATATTCAAGCACTTTTTTAAGTATTGCGATTCTTTTTTCATTCATGCTCGTATAAGGTTCCGACAAAGTTTTCTCATCGAATACCATTTGACTGTCGAACCGCATATTCTGGTCTTCGTTATGGAGGTGCCACGGCTTTTCATCTACCGTCAGAAAATATTTGCGTGATACAGTCGCCATTTCTTCGTCAAATGCTACCATAGTCAGCCAGAACTGATGGGTCTGTTTCTTTTCCGACCAGCTCGCTGCTACGCTTTTGCTTTGGCTGACAAGTTCTGGTTTATACAGTTTTATATGTTCCAGCACCTCGGCGCTGGTCGTCTTGTTTACCTCGATAACCCGATATGCCTCTGGCAGCTCATTCGTATATGGCTTGTCTTCGAACCACACTCTTTCGAGCGGCTCTTCGATTCCGCACCCTGCAATAAACATCCCCGCAATGGACATTAGAACTGCTGCCAAAAAACATCTATGTTTCACTGCGAATCCCTTTCAACTCATATAACTATCGACTAACAACTAACGACTATTTTATACTTCTTTTGCTTTTATCCATTTCATCATTTTACGCAGTTTTCTGCCTACATTTTCGAGTTTGCAGTTGTAGTCTTTCTTGTAGAGCGAGTTAAATTTCTTCATACCGCGTTTATATTCGCCGACCCATTCTTTCGCGAATTTCCCGCTTGTGATTTCTCCGAGTATCTTTTTCATCTCGGCGCGGGTCTTATCGGTGATAATTCTCGGCCCTCTTGTCAAATCGCCGTACTCAGCCGTATTTGAAATACTGTATCTCATATAGCTCATTCCGCCCTGATACATCAGGTCGACGATGAGTTTCACTTCGTGCATACATTCGAAGTATGCTATTTCAGGCTGATAGCCCGCTTCAACAAGCGTTTCGAATCCTGCTTTGATTAACGAAGTCAGACCGCCGCAAAGTACTGCCTGTTCGCCGAACAAATCCGTCTCGGTTTCTTCTTTGTAGGTAGTCTGAATAATGCCAGCTCTTGCTCCGCCCATTCCGTTGCCCCATGCAAGCGCTATCTTCTTTGCATCGCCGGTCGCGTCCTGCTGAACAGCTACGATACACGGCACTCCGCCGCCCTTTTCATATTCGGCGCGAACCAGATGTCCCGGCCCCTTCGGCGCTATCATAACAACATTGACATTCTTGGGCGGCACAATGTATTTGAAATGAATATTGAATCCATGACAGAATCCGAGTGTCTGTCCGGCCTTGAGGTTTGGCTTAATCAGATTTTCATATATCTTTGCCTGCATCTCGTCCGGCAGTGTAATAATTATTAACGTTGCGCCGTTCATCGCTGTCTTTATATCGCCGGGTTTAAAGCCGTGCTTTTGGGCCAGCTTGTAATTATCTGTGCCTTTCAGTTCCGCTACCGCTACTTTTATCCCGCTGTCGCGAAGATTCAGACTGTGTGCGTGTCCCTGGCTGCCGTAGCCGATTACCGCCACTTTTTTACCCTTAAGTGGACCGATAGGTGCGTCCTTTTGATAATATATTTTTGCCATTTTACTTTTCTCCTAAAATCTTAAAAACAAAGTACTTACTAATCTTCGCTCGTTGTCTGGCTGAACTTGGCCATTGCGATTGTGCCGGTTCGAACCATATTTTTAATGCCGTAAGGCTTGCAGGCCTCGACAAACGACTCGATTTTCTCTTCCGGCCCGGTAAACTCAACCATAACAAATTTTTGTCCGATGTCCACTACTTTCGCCTTGAACATTTCGACCAAAGCCAGTATTTCGTGCCGTTTTTCCGGCGGCGTATGGACGCATATCAGCATCAAATCGCGGGCCACGACTTCTCTGCCCGAAAAATCCTGAATCTTGACGACGTCTATAATCTTGGCAAGCTGCTTGCGAACCTGCTCGACTACTTTATCGTCTCCGACAACGACTATCGTCATTCTGCTCAGGGCCGGGTCGTCTGTTCTTCCGACCGCCAGTGAATCGATATTGAATGCCCTTGCCGCGAACATCCCGGCCACATGCGCCAAAACGCCCGGCCTGTTCTGTACTAACGCGCTTATTATATGTTTCATTTTTCTGCCCTTTCCGGCAAAATTAAGAAATCCCTCCGCCAAAGGCGGACTCTGCAATTTTAAGTTTTAAATTTTAAATTTTAAATTTCTTTTACGCCATACTTTCGAATATATCTAATCCGTCCATTTCGTGCAGGCTTTTGCCTGTCGGCACCATTGGCCAGACATTTTCTTCGCGCTCGACTCTGAAATCGACAACGCACGGTCGTTTCTCAGCGAGCATTTTCGCGATAGCTGTTTTCACTTCGCTTTTTTTATCGACTGTTATTCCAACAGCCCCGAACGCTTCTGCCACTGCCGCGAAATTTGGATTCTTTAGTGAGCTTTTCGAATATCTCTTGCCGTAGAACAGTTCCTGCCATTGACGAACCATACCCATATATCCGTTATTGATAATGCAGACTTTGACCGGCAGTTCGTATTGAACAGCCGTGCACAGTTCGTTCATCGTCATATTAAAGCTGCTGTCACCGTCGATATCGATAACCAGTGCGTCTGGCTTTGCGATTTGTGCGCCGATTGCCGCCGGCAGTCCGAATCCCATTGTGCCCAGTCCGCCGGACGTTATAAAATGTCGCGGCCGTGTATGTTTATAAAACTGAGCGGTCCACATCTGATGTTGACCGACGCCGGTAACGATTATCGCGTTGTCTTTCGTCGCTTCCCAAATCTGTTCGATAACATATTGAGGCTTTATATTTGGGCTTTTGGTATCGTATTTCATCGAATAGCGGCTCTTCCAGTCCGCGATTTTATCGAACCACGGCTTTCTATCCTTATGAGTAACTTCTTTAATCAATTCGCTAAGGATATACTTAGCGTCGCCGACAACCGGTATATGAACATTAACGTTTTTGCTTATACTCGCCGGGTCGATATCTATATGGATAAACTTTGCGTTAGGTGCGAATGTTTTTATTTTGCCTGTAACTCTATCGTCAAATCTCGCTCCGACTGCTATCATTAAATCGCATTCCTGAACCGCGAAATTCGCGTAAGCGGTTCCGTGCATACCGAGCATATCGAGCGAGTGCGGCAGTCTTTGGTCGTAGCTGCCAAGTCCGAGCAGGGTCATCGTAACGGGCAGGTTCGCCTTTTTCGCAAATTCCCTTAATTCTTCTGATGCGTTAGAGGAGATAACGCCGCCTCCGACGTATAGAACTGGTCTTTCGGATTGATTTATCGCTTCAGCCGCCATTTTTATTTGGCGGTGATGACCTTTTTCCTGTGGTTTATATCCGGGCAGGGTTATTTCTTCGAGGGGCTGCATTTGGCATTTAGCAACTTCGACATCGACTGGAATATCGATAAGTACCGGCCCTGGCCGTCCGGTTTTTGCGATATAGAATGCCTCTCGGATAGACCTTTGCAGGTCTTTGACATCTTTAACAATCATATTATGTTTTGTGATTGGTCGGGTTATGCCGGTGGTATCGGCTTCCTGGAAAGCGTCGTTTCCGATAAGGTCGGTTCGTACTTGTCCCGTCAGGCAAACCATTGGCACAGAGTCCATCATTGCGTTTGCGATTCCCGTAATCAGGTTGCACGCCCCCGGTCCCGATGTTGCGACGATACAGCCGACTTTCCCGCTTGCGCGGGCATAGCCATCGGCCATATGACAGCCGCCCTGCTCATGACGCGGAATTATAAAATTAATCGGGGCATCATACAGCTTGTCAAACAAAGGCAATACCACGCCGCCAAGATAACCAAACATCGTATCAACGCCCTGCTCAATAAGCGTATCAACAATAATTTCAGCACCAGATTTGATGGGTAAAGAAGAGGAATTTGGGGCAATATCGCCCTTTGATGTGGGTTTCTTCATTTTTTTACTCCCGATTCCAGCTAACTGAAGCTTTTTTGGACTTTTCTGAAGTGCCGACCGTTAAGCAACGAGCTTTAACAGCCTGCCAAATCAGGATTTACGTCCTGCAACAGCGCCATAATATTTACTTAAACCATTATATTAACACGATTTCCCAATTTTGTCAAGAGACCGGATAATTTATTGGCTTTTTCGTTTTTCCAGTTCAGCGTTAATCTCTCGCAATATCGGGATGTGAATATAAGTTACCGCTAATCTGCCGTTGTTTT
>Ga0315278_10000128_pt1 | contig 66975 bp, 57 predicted proteins | sample YL17G06_0_MG_FD_203880 | JGI IMG/M metagenome (GOLD analysis project Ga0315278, IMG submission 203880) | Sediment microbial communities from Yellowstone Lake, YNP, Wyoming, USA - YL17G06_0 | ecosystem: Environmental > Aquatic > Freshwater > Lake > Sediment | place: USA: Wyoming | collected... | reverse complement strand
TAAGCGCCGCGGCCTGGGCCTTGATGTCGCCGATGCGCTGGTCGGCGATGCGGATGTTCGACAGGATGATCGAGAGGATTTCCTTGTCGAGCTCACCGCGTTTGTAGAGCTTCACCGGCGGCAGGCGCAGTCCCTCCTGCTCCACCTCGGTGGCGTTGGCCGAGAAGCCGCCGGGCACGATGCCGCCGACGTCGGGCCAGTGGCCGGTATTCGCGAGCCAGCACCACAACGCGCCGCGGTAGAAGAACGGCTTGACGAACTTCACGTCCATCAGGTGCGTGCCGCCAAGGTACGGGTCGTTGACGATGAACACGTCGCCCTCGTCGAGCGTCACGCGATCCGCGCGCACCCGGTCGATCACCGCCTGCGTCGAGAACTGCATCGTGCCGACGAACACCGGCAGCCCGAGCTCGCCCTGCGCGATCAACTCGCCCGAATCGCGATGGTAGATCCCGTCGGAGCGGTCCATCGTCTCAGAGATCACCGGGCTGAACGCCGCGCGGCAGAACGCGAGGTCCATCTCGTTGCAGACCTGCTGCAGGCCGTTCTGGATGACGGCGAGCGTGACCGGATCGATCGGTGCCATGACGCGTCAGACCGTGACGATGAGATTTCCCAGCCGGTCGCGCTCCACCCGGCAGCCCGGCTCGATCAGGGTCGTGCAGTCGAGCTGCTCGATGACGGCCGGACCGCTAAAGCTCGCGCTGGCCGGCAGCCACTCGCGCCGATAGACCGGGGTCTCCGTCCAGCCGGCGCCGAACCACACGCTACGGCGCTCGACCTCCGCCTCGCGCAGCGTCGCACGCGGCGCGCCCTGCGCGACGGCCTCGAGCGAGACCGGGCGCCGCCGCCCGATCGCTGCGGTGTGAAGGTTGACCAGCACCGGGCGAATCTCCTTCAGCTCGACCTGGAACCGCTGCCAGTAGGCCGCCTCGAACAGCCGGTGGAGCAGCTCGCGCGGGACGTCGAGTCCCGGCAGCGGCACGGTGAGGATGTGGCTCTGCCCCTGGAACTGCATGTCGGCGCGGTGCACGAAGTCGATGCGCTCGACGCTCACGCGCTCGCGCTCGATGGTCGCGCGCCCTTCGGCGATCTGCTCCTCGAGGACGCGCCGCACCAGGTCATCGGCGACCTCCGGCAGCAAGCGGTTCACCGTGCGCACGAAGTCGTGCCGCACGTCCGCGACCGCGCAGCCGAGCGCGTTGGTGAGGCCCGGACGCGCCGGGATGAGGACCTTCGGGATCGCGAGCTCGCGCGCGAGCGCGACCGCGTGCAGCGGCCCTGCTCCGCCGAACGCGAACAGCGCGAAGTCGCGGGGATCGTGGCCGCGCGCGAGGCTCACCATCCGGATCGCGCCCGCCATCCGATCGTTCGCGATGCGGATCACCGCCGCGGCCGCCTGGTCCGCGCCGAGGCCGAGCGGGCTGCCGATCTGGCTCTCGATCAGGGTGCGCAGCCGCTCCATCGGGACGGGTCGTTCGACCGCGAGCAGGCCCTTCGGGTTCAGGCGGCCGAGCGCCAGATTCGCGTCGGTGATCGTCACGCGCGCGCCGCCGCGGCCGTAGCAGATCGGTCCCGGCGCGGCGCCGGCGCTTTCCGGGCCGACCTGAAGCATCCCGGCCTCGCTGATGCGCGCGATCGAGCCGCCGCCCGCCCCGATCGTGTGTACGTCCACCATCGGCACGTGGATCGGCAGCGCGTATTCGAGCTCAAGCTCGGTCGAGACCTCTGGCAGGCCGTCCTGGATGAGCGCGACATCGGTCGAGGTCCCGCCCATGTCGTAGGTGACGACGTTCGGGATCCCCGATCGGGTCGCGGTGTACGCGGCTGCGATGACGCCCGACGCCGGGCCCGACATCACGGTATTCACCGCCGCTTCGGCGGCGATGCTCGCCGCGACGGTGCCACCGTTGCCCTGCATGACCAGCAAATCGGCACCGAAGCCGCGCTTCGCGAGCTCGCCCTGGAGCCGTTCGAGGTAGCGATGGAGTACCGGCTGGATCGCCGCGTTCACGGTCGCCGTGACGCCGCGCTCGTACTCCCGATACTCGGACAGGATCGCGTGACCGACCGTGACGTGGCGGTTCGGCCACAGGCGCCGCACGATCTCCGCGGCGCGGTTCTCGTGCGCGGGATTGATGTAGCTGTGCAGGAAGTGGATCACGAGCGACTCGGCCCCGAGTTCGAGCAGCCGCCGCGCGGCCCGATCCACCGCTGCCTCGTCGAGCGGACGGACCACCGCGCCGTCCGAGTCCATGCGCTCGTCGACCTCGAGGCGCAGCTCGCGCTCGATCAGGGGGCGGAAGGCGCCGATCAGCCCGTAGGGATGCGGCCGCGTACGCCGGCCGAGCTCGAGAATGTCGCGGAACCCGCGCGTCGTGATCAGGCCGACCTTTGCGATCTTGCGCTCGAGCATCGCGTTGGTGGTCGTGGTCGTGCCGTGCACGATCGTGCCGACCTTCCCCAGGCCGACGCCGGTCTCGCCCAGCGCCGCGAGCACCCCGAAGGCCTGGTTGTCGACCGTCGTGGGAACTTTGGCGAGGCGCACCTCGCCGGTCGCCTCGTCGACGAGGACGAGGTCGGTGAAGGTGCCGCCGACGTCGATGCCTGCGATCCGGGTCATACCGCCAGATACTGCATCCGCACATCCTCGTTCGCCGCCAGTTCCGCCATCGTGCCCGAGAAGCGGATGCGGCCTTTCTCGATGATATACGCGCGGTCCGACACCTCGGTCGCGAAGTGCAGGTTCTGCTCCGACAGCAGCACCGACAGCCCCTCGGCCTTCAGCTCGCGGATCGCCGCGGCCATCTGGTCGACGATGACCGGCGCGAGGCCCTCGGAGGGCTCGTCGAGCAGGATGCACGACGGGTTCCCCATGAGCGTGCGCGCGATGGTCAGCATCTGCTGCTCCCCGCCGGAGGTGCGGCCGCCAGGGCGGTCGGTCATCTCGGCGAGATTCGGGAACAGCTTGAACAGTCGCTCCGGCGTCCAGGTCGGCGCACCGAGGCGCGCCGCCTGCCGGCCGACCTCGAGGTTCTCCATCACCGTCAATTCGGTGAAGATGCGCCGATCCTCCGGGACGTAGCCAAGCCCGAACTCGGCGATCTGGTAGGGCTCGAGGCGCTCGATGCGCCGACCCGCGAAGGTCACCTCCCCGCGCGCGGGGCGCACCAGTCCCATGATGCTCTTCAGCGTGGTCGATTTTCCGGCGCCGTTGCGTCCGAGCAGCACGACCACCTCGCCTGTCCCGACCTCGAGCGACAGGTCGGCCAGGATGTGCGCCCGGCCGTAATAGGCCTCGAGATTCCGGACCGACAGCATCAGTGCGCCCCGCGCGATCCGAGGTACACCTGCTGCACCTCCGCGCTTGCCCGGACTTCGGCCGGCTTGCCCGCGGCGATCAGACGCCCGCGGTTGAGCACGATGATGCGGTCGGCGTGCGCAAACACGACGTCCATGTCGTGCTCGGTGAAGAGTACCGCGATGCGGCGCTCGCGCACGATCTCGGCGGTGAGTGCCATAAGCGCGATGCGCTCCGTGGGTGCCATGCCCGCGGTCGGCTCGTCCATCAGCAGCAGCCGCGGCTCGTTCGCCAGCGCCACCGCCAGTTCCACGCGCTTGAGATCGCCGTACGCGAGCACCGAGCACGCGCGCTCGGCCTGCTCCTTCATCCCGACGCGCGCGAGCAGGCGATCGGCCTCGTCGCGATAAAGGTGCGCGGCGGGTCGCCACCACTCGCGCAGGCGCCGGTGGTGCGCGAGCAGCGCCATCTGCACGTTCTCGCGCACCGTCATCGAAGCGAAAGTCGCGGTGATCTGGAACGTCCGCCCGACGCCGAGCCGCCAGACGTGGCGCGGCTGCATGCCGAGGATCTCGCGCGCCTCGAAGCGCACGCTCCCACCGTCGGCCGGAAGTTGGCCGTTCAGCATGTTGAAGCAGGTGGTCTTGCCCGCGCCGTTCGGACCGATCAGGGCAAGCAGTTCCCCGGCGGCGACCTCGAAGCTCACGTCGCGGACGGCGTGCACGCCGCCGAACGACTTCGCGAGATTCGCGACGGCGAGGACCGCGGTCATTCCGCTTCCTTCGGCCCGAACCAGGCCCGGAGAGCGCCCACGATGCCCTGCGGGAACGCGAGCACCAGCACGAGGATCGTGGCGCCCAGCACCGCGCGCCAGTAGTCCGTGCCACGGGCGATCGTGTCCTGCAGCCAGGTGAAGAGCGCCGCGCCCACCACCGGGCCGCTGAGCGTCTGCACGCCGCCGAGCAGCACCATCACCAGCGCATCGATCGAGCGCGACACCGCCATGGTCGAATCGGGCGAGATGCTCCCCTTGGAAAAGGCGTACAGGCCGCCGGCGAGGCCGGCGAACGCGCCGGCGACGACGAACGCGGCCCACTGCAGGCGCCGGACGTCGATGCCGATCGCGTCGGCGCGCAGGGGCGAGTCGCGTCCGGCGCGCAGCGCGTAGCCGAACGGCGCGAACAGCATCCGTCGGAGCAGCCAGATCGCTCCGCCGCAAAGCGCGAGGGTGAGGAGGTAATACGCTGGTTTCGGAGCGAGCCAGGGCGCGGGCCACACCCCGACGATGCCGTTCGAGCCGCCGGTGAACCCGTCCCATTGAAACACGATCGACCACGCGATCTGCGCGAAGGCGAGCGTCAGCATCGCGAGGTACACGCCCGAGAGACGCGCGCAGAACCACCCGAACACCAGGGCCCCGATCCCGGCCACCACCGGCGCGGCGACGAGCGCCGCCTCCATCGGCCAGCCCGCAGCCTTCAGCAGCAGCCCGCCACCGTACGCGCCGAGGCCGAGGTACGCCGCATGGCCGAACGACACCATTCCGCCGGGTCCCATGATGAAGTGCAGGCTCGCCGCGAACAGCGCGAACACCAGGATGTCGATCAACAGGACCAGCGTGTAGCCGGTGGTGGCGAGCGGGAGTGCGGCGAGCGCCACAGCCAGCACGATCGCACCGGTCCGGAGCGCCTGCCCCGCCGGCCGCAGCGGTTGCTCGATAAACTCCGCACCGGCGCGCTGGGCGCCTTGCGGTTTACCGAGCAGGCCCTGCGGCCGCAGAATCAGCACGATCGCCATCACGATGAACTCGACCACGAGCGTGAGCTTGGAGAACGAGAACGTCGTGCCGAACGCCTCGACCGTGCCGATGCCGACGCAGAAGGCCTTGATGACGCCGATCAGCAGCGCGGCGAGGAACGCGCCGGGAATGCTGCCCAGACCGCCGACCACGACCACCACGAACGCATCGGAGATCACGGTCAGATCGAGGAAGAGCTGCGCCGGCTCGCGCGGGATCTGCAGCGCGCCCCCCAGCCCGGCGAGCAGCGCGCCAAGGGCGAAGACGGCGGTGAAGAGCCACTTCTGATTCACGCCGAGCGCGCCGACCATCTCGCGATCCTGCGTCGCCGCGCGCATCAGCGTGCCCCAGCGGGTGCGGTTGAGCAGCAGCCACAGCGCGCCGAGCACCAGCGGCCCGATGGCGATGAGCGCGAGGTCGTACTCCGGGAACGGCTTGCCGAAGATCTCCACCGCCCCGCGCAGGCCGGGCGCGCGCGGTCCCAGCAGGTCCTCCGCCCCCCAGGCCCAGAGCACCACGTCCTTGATGACGAGCGTGAGCGCGAACGTTGCGAGAAGCTGGAACAGCTCGGGCGCTTGGTAGATGCGCCGCAGAATCAGGATCTCGATCGCCACGCCGACGACCGCGACCGCCAGCGCCGCGCCGACGACGCCGCCCCAGAACCCGAGCGGCGTCACGCCGAGCTTCCCGATCAGAGTGTAGGCGACGTACAGCCCCAGCATGTACAGCGAGCCGTGCGCGAAGTTGACGATGCGGGTGACGCCGAAGATCAGCGACAGCCCGACCGCGATCAGGAACAGCGTGGACGCGCTGGCGAGCCCGTTCAGGAACTGGATGAAGATGGATGAGAGCATCAACGAAAAAGGGACAGGCTGTCCTGTCCCCTGGCCACGACCGGCGCCGGCCTCAGTCCGCCGGGCGCAGCTTCTTCACCTCGGCGTCGGACGGCAGGAACTTCGCCCCGTCGGAGTAAGTCCACGAGGTCATGACGCCCTTGCCGTCCTTCAGGCCGATCCTGCCGACGTACGCGCCCATCGTGGACTGGTTGTCGATCGGGCGGTAGAGGATCTTCCCGAACGGCGTGTCCACCTGCAGCCCCTTCATCGCGGCGACGAGCTTCTCGTTGTCGAGGCTACCGGCCTTCTTCATCGCCGCAACCGCGGTCATGACGGTCGAGTAACCGACGATCGAGCCGAGCCGCGGGTAGTCGTTCCACTTCTTCTGGTACGCCGCGAGAAACTTCTTGTGCTCGGGCGCGTTGATGGCGTTCCACGGGTAGCCGGTCACGTACCAGCCGTTCGGCGTCTCGTCCTTGAGCGGGTCGAGATACTCGGGCTCGCCGGCGAGCAGGTTGAAGACCTCGCGCCCCTTGAAGAGACCGCGCGTGTTGCCCTCGCGCACGAAGCGGGTCAGGTCCGCGCCGAACAGCGAGGAGAAGATCGCGTCGGGCTTCGCGTCGGCGAGCGCCTGCACCACCGCGCCGGCGTCGATCTTGCCGAGCGGCGTCGCCTGCTCGGCGACGAACTCGACGTCGGGCTGCGCCTTCTTCAGAAGTTCCTTGAAGGCACGCGTCGCCGACTGACCGTACTCGTAGTTCGGATAGACGATCGCCCAGCGCTTCTTCTTGAGCTTCGCCGCGTCGGGCACCAGCATCGCGGTCTGCATGTAGGTCGAGGGGCGCAGACGGAAGGTGTACTTGTTGCCGCTGTCCCAGACGATCTTGTCGGTCAGCGGCTCGGCGGCGATGAACAGCACCTTCTTCTGCTTCGCGAAGTCGGCCACCGCGAGCCCGACGTTCGAGGCGAACGTGCCCATGATGAAGTGCACGTTCTCGCGCGTGAGCAGCTCCTCGGCCATCCGCACCGCCTCGCCCGGGTTGCCGCTGTCGTCGCGCGAGACGACCTCGAGCTTGCGGCCGAACACGCCACCGGCGGCGTTGACCTCCTCGACCGCGAGCTCCCAGCCCTTCTTGTAGGGCTCCAGAAACGCGGGGAACGTCTTGTAGCTGTTGATCTCGCCGAGCTTGATCGTCCCCTGCGCCGCGGCCGGTCCGGACACGGTCGCCGCGAGCACCAGGACCGCCGCACCGACCAGCATTTGCCTACGCGTCCTCATGTTCCCTTCCTCCTTGAGTCCATGCCGCCCGAGGGCCGCACTATACAGTGTGCGCGCCAGTGTCCGCGCACTTGGGGTACTTTCGCAAGAGGGGCCACAGCCTCTCTTGAAAATCCCCAATCCCAGCGCAAGACCTCGCCAGGCCGAGGCCTCGCGGAGATTCCTAATGCAGTCGCGCCGCCGCCGCGACCCCACCCACGACGCGCACGCGCGATTGCAGCACGATGACTGCGCCCCACACGAGGCCGCGCGCGAACAGCTCTGCGGCGCGCCGCGCGCCGTTCGCGAGCGCCGTTGCGACCGCATCCTCCGGCAGCGAGCCGACGTCGACGGTCACCGGCAGCCGGCCGAGGTCGGTGTTGTCGTCCACTTCGACGGCTGGCCGGCGCCGGATCGCGGGGTGATCGACGTTCACGGCATTCGCGACCATGGTCGCCGCCGCGTCGGCCGCTGCGGCGGTCGCCGCCAGCACGGTCACGCTGTCGGCGATGCCGAGGCTCCAGCTTCGTCCGCGCCAGCCGCTCGTCGCGACACCGCGCACCGGCAGCGCATACGCCACCTCGAAGGTCCCATCGACGGCGATGCGGTGACCATGCCGCGTCGCCCGGTCGACGTCCGCGACCAAACCGATCCGAAACGATTCGCCGACACCGAGGTGAAGCGCGATATCGCCGCCATTGTTCACGTAAGCCTTGGTCACTTCGCCGTCGCCGACCAGCGCGCCCAGGATCTCCTCGGCGACCGCCCCGGCGACCGCCGCCATCGGCGTAACGAAGAGCTCGCGGTACGGCAGGCAGGCGGCGACCATCCGGCGCGCCACCGCTCCGCGCAGATCCGTGGCGCCCGCGACTTCGCCGCGCAACGCCGGGAGCTCGGCCACCAGCTCGTCGAGCACGGTGGCGAACCGCCGCCAAGCCTGCTCGTACGCGGCGGCGCGCGCAGCGTCGGCGCCGATCGCTTCCAGCACGAGGTCGATCGGCCCGTGCTGGAAGTGCCAGCGTTGCGCGTCAAGGCGTGCGCGCGTCGGGCCCATCGAACGGCCAGGGGTTCGCCGCGTCCCAGCCGACGACGCGGTGTCGCTCGTGCGCGAGGATGTCGGCGAGCGGCCGCACGCGGTCCATGTGCCCACCGAGCGCGGCGTAATCCGAGCGGCGTAGCGTGAATTCGATCGGTGCGACGATCGCGGGCGTTGGCACCCAGCCGAAGGCGTCCTGCGGCATGCGCGTCACGTCCGCCATCACCATGATCCCGCCGCCGGGCCAGATGTACGCCGGCGCGCCCCCGCAGGTCACGCGCGTGAGGAGACCCTTGATCGAGCGGGTCAGTGCGATCGGGTTCTCGGTCACGCCGGCGCGCAGGCTCCCGCCCGCGCCGCCGAGGAAGAGCACGGTGCACAGCGCCGGCTCGCAGTTCTCGCCGATGCGCTCGACGACCTTCATCACCGGCGCGGGGATTTCCGCCGGCACCATGCAGAGCCGCTCGTCCAGCACGAAGTACGCGTAGTCCTCGCCGGTGGTCGAGACCATGAGGATGCGCTCGCCCGGCCACGCCTCGCGGCGGTCGATCGATTTGATGATCTTCAGCGGATCGGTGATGTCGGTGCCACCCCAGCCGAGACCGGGATTCGCGACCTGGAAGTAGCGGCCCGGCGTCGACTTGCGCCCGATCACCTTGATCCCGCCCGGCCGCATGTCGAGGAAGCGGCCCGCCTGGTGCTCGGAGAGCACGCCGGTGATGTGATCGTCGACGACGACCACCTCGTCGACGTGGCCTTGCCACTGCTGGGCGAAGATGCCGATCGTCGCCGAGCCGCAGCCGACGCGCATGCGCTTTTCCTCGACGCCGTTGATGACCGGCGCGTGGCCGGCCTGCACCACGAGTTGCGTGCCGCCCTCGATCTGCATCTCCACCGGTTGGCGGTTGCCGAGCGCGAGCATGAGCTCGCAGGTGACGCGGCCCTCCTTCTTGCTGCCGCCGGTGAGGTGGTGCACGCCGCCGATCGACAGCATCTGCGAGCCGTACTCCATGGTCGTGACATGCCCGACCACCTCGCCCTGGCAGCGCACTGGCGCGCGCTCGGGGCCGAGGTAGCGGTCGGTGTCGATCTTCACCTTGAAGCTGCAGTAGCTGAAGATCCCCTCAGTGACGACGGTCACCATGTCCACGTCGGTCTGCACCGAGGACACGATGAACGGCGCGGGCTTGTAGTCGGGGTAGGTCGTGCCCGCGCCGACGCCGGTTACGAACACCCGCGCTTGCGCCGCCACGCTTCCGTCCCACGGCGCGCCGCCGGCGAATGGGACCACGGCGCCCTGCCCGTCCAGCGTCCGCGCCATCAGCAGCAACGGATCGACGCGCGCCAGCGCGCCCTGGACGTTCGCGTAGCGGTCGCACGCACCGGCGCGGCCCGCGCTGATCTGGCACAGCACCGGGCACGCGTTGCAGACGATCTTGCCGGGCTGCGCCTGGAGGGCGTCTTCGCCAGGGGGTTCGCTCAGCGGGTCGGCGTGCGTCGTCATGCTCTCAGAAGTGCTGCGCGGATGCGGTCGGGTGTGGCCGGCGCATGGCGCAGCCGCACGCCCGTCGCGTGGTGGATCGCATTGAAGATCGCCGGCGCAGTCGGGATGAGCGCGGGCTCGCCGACGCCCTTCGCGCCGTGCGGTCCGAGCGGCTCGGGATCCTCGACGAGGATCACCTCGATCGGCGGCACGTCGCCAATCGTGGGGATCAGATAGTCGTGCAGGTTCTCAGTCCTGCCGGGGTGGTACTCCTCCATCAGCGCGAACCCGATGCCCTGCGCGATGCCGCCGTGGATCTGGCCCTCGACCTGCGTCGGGTTGAGCGCGCGCCCCACGTCGTGCGCGGCGACGATGCGCAGCAGCGCCACCGTCCCGAGCTCCAGGTCGACCTCTAGTTCCGCGAGCTGCGCGGCGAACCCGTAGGTGGCGTACGGCACCCCCTGGCCGTCCTGGTCAAGCGGGACAGTCGGAGGATTGAAGGTTCCCTCGGCCGACAGCACGTCGCCGCGCGGGGCGCGCGGCAGTTCAGCGAGGTCGACGCGATGTTCGCCGTCAGTGTCCGTCGCGATCAATGTCCCGTGGTCGAGCCGCAGCGACGCGTCGGCGTGCGCTTCGGCGAGCGCGACCATTCTGCGTCGCAGCTCTAAGCCCGCAAGGCGCGTCGCATTTCCCGACACGAACGCCTGGCGCGACGCCGACGTCTTTCCCGCATCGGCCGTCAGGTCGGTGTCGCCCATCACGTAATCGATCGCCGTCATCGGCAGGCCGAGCGCATCCGCGAGCACCTGCACGAGGATCGTGTTCGAGCCCTGCCCGATGTCGACCGCACCGTTGTAGAACATCACGCGGCCGTCCGGCCTGAGGCCGACGCGCATCGTGGAGGGGTTGGCGATGACTGTGTTGCCGATGCCGTACCACATGCACGCCAGCCCGGCGCCGCGGCGCACGCCCTTGAGCCGGCCGGCGGCCCCCGTGCGATGATTGAACGCCTCCGCGCCGAGCACCGCCTTCTTCCAGCGCGGTCTGAGCGCATCGAGGCACTGCGCCAACCCCGCGCTCGCCTTCAGCACCTGCCCGGTCGCCGTCGCCTGCCCGGCGCGGATTGCGTTGCGATGGCGGAATTCGAGCTTGTCGAGGCCGGCTCGCTCCGCCAGCTCGTCGAGCAGCGCCTCGTGCACGATCGTCGACTGCGGCACGCCGAAGCCCCGGAATGCGCCGGCGATCGGTCCGTTGGTGTACACCGCACGCGTCAGCGCCCGGACGTTTGGCACGGCGTACGGCCCCGACGCGTGAATCGGCACCCGGTTCGCGACCGTGTTGCCCCACGACGCGTAGGCGCCGGTATTGAAGTCGCCCGAGAAATCCGCGCCGACGAGGCGGCCCTCGGCGTCGCACCCGAAGCGCGCCCGCATCCGTGCGGGATGGCGCTTGGTCGTCGACGCCATGGACTCCGGGCGCGTATAGACACCGCGCACCGGACGATTCAGCTTCCAGGCGGCCACCGCGAGCAGCGGCTGGATCGAGACGTCGAGCTTGCCGCCGAATCCCCCGCCCACTGCCGACGGCACGATGTGCACCTGGGTGTCCCTGATGCCGAGGACGCGCGCCACCTCCTCGCGGTCCATGTACGGCGTCTGCGTGCAAGCGAAGATCCGGATGCGCTCTCCCACCCGCTCGGCGAAACCGGCCTCGGGCTCGATGTACGCGTGCTCGACGCAGCTGGTCGTGAACTCGCCCTCCGCAACGTGCGCGGCGGCGGCGAGGGCCTGCTCGACGTCGCCCTTCACGACGCGCCCGCGGATGAGGACATTGTCGGGGTTGCGCGCGTGCAGCGGGTCGCCGACGTGCGCGAGCGCATCGTCCATCTCGGTCTGCGCGACTTCGGGCGTCCAGCGAATCGGAACGTCCGACTCCGGGATCCGCAGCACCGCTTCCATCTCGCCGACGAGGCCCAGCACCGCCTCGCCGCGGAAGCGGACGCGGCCGTCCGCCAGCACCGGCTGATCCTTCACGTCGGGGAAGATGCCGAACGAATTCACCGGCACGTCGCGCGCGGTCACGACGTCCGCGAGCCCGGGGTGCTGCGCGAACAGCGCCGCGAGATCACCGATCTCGAACCGCGCCTTTGCGTGGGGCGAACGGATCACGCGAAGCCAGAGCGCGCCGTCGGGCCAGTGGTCGGCGCCAAAGCGCTCACTCCCGGTGACTTTCGCGGCGCCGTCGGTCTTCGGGGCCCGAGCACCGACTGCCGCGCCGACTGCAGGTTCCGCGAGCGCCGCCGCGCCGCGCGCCGCCGCGAGCACGGCGTCAACGATCTTGCGATAACCGGTGCACCGGCACAGCACGCCGCCGAGTGCGTCGCACACCTCGCTCTCGCTTGGGGTCGGATTGCGCCCAAGCAGCTCGCGCGACGCCATCAGCATCCCGGGCGTACAGATGCCGCACTGTGCGGCGCCGTGCGCGAGAAACGACTGCTGGAGCCGGTCAAGGCGACCCGCCTGCGCCAGGCCTTCCACCGTTTCTACTGCACGCCCCTCGACCTGCGCGACCGCCGTCAGGCAGGCGCACACCTGGCGTGCGTCGATGAGCACGGTGCACGCACCGCAGTCCCCGGCGTTGCAGCCGACCTTCGTGCCGGTGAGGCCCAGCGTCTCGCGCAAGACGTCGGACAGGCGCTCGCCCGGCCGCACCGCGACGCGCTGCGAAACGCCGTTGAGCGTGAACGCGACGGTCGCCAGATCAACCGGCTTGTTCATGCGCCAGTCTCTCCAGCGCCCGGGCTACGAGCGTTGCGATCGCGTCGCCGCGATACGCCGAGCTCGCGCGGATATCGGTGATGGGGGCGAGCGACGCAAGGTGCGTCGGTGCGACCGCTGCGCCGATACCTGGTGTCAGAGTTCGGCCCGCGAGTGCGGCCTCCAGGGCCGGCAGGCGCTGCGCCGCGGCCGAGCACGCACCGACCGCAACACCGCAGCGCACGATCGCGCCGCGCGCATCGGTTTCGACTGCCGCCGCGACCATCGCGATCGAGATCACAAGGTAGCGGCGCGCGCCGAGTTTGAGGAACGTCGACCGGGAATGCCCGCCCCACTTCGGTATTCGTACCGCGGTGACCAGTTCGTCGGGGGCGCACGCGGTGCGGCGATTACCGAGCACGAACTCGCCGAGCGGAAGCGTCCGCACGCCGCGCACCGACCGCAGTTCGACCTCGGCGCCTAGCGCGAGCAGGGGCGGCACGCCATCCGCCGCGGGCGAAGCGTTGCAGAGGTTGCCGGCGACAGTGCCTGCGTTCTGGATCTGGACGCCGCCAACTTCCCGCGCGGCGAGCCGTACCGTATCGAACCACGCGGGCAGCGGCGCCGCGACGAGCTCGCTCCAGGTCGTGAGCGCGCCGATGCGGAAGTGCGCGGACTCCTCCCGCACGCCGCGCAGGTCGGCGAGCGCCGTGATATCGAGCACGTCCTCGTCGATCGTCCGGCCGACCCGCGCGGGATAGAAATCGGTGCCGCCGGCGAGCACCGCATACGGGCCGGCCGCGCGGGCGCGCAGCGCGTCGTCGAGCACACTCGGGCGAAGGTAGATTCCCATCGATGAACAGCCGGTGGCCGAGAGGTCGGCCGACTGTAGCGGAAGGCCCGCCGACGTACAACCCGCGGCCCTTCAACCGACGGCCGACGGCCCGGCGAAGCGCTCCGCGACGCGCGCGCGTGTTCGCCGATCCCGACCGGATCGACTGCGCGCGCGACGCGACCGACCACCTCACCTTCGGCGACGGCATCCACCAGTGCCTCGGGCAGACCCTGGCGCGCAACGAGCTGCAGATCGCCTATCCCGCGCTGCTGGGCCGGCTGCCTGGCCTTCGGCTCGCCGTGCCGCTCGAGGAGATCCGCTTCATGGACGATATGCAGATCTACGGCGTGCATAATCTGCCGGTCGCCTGGTAGGAGGGCCGGAAGCGTGAAGGTGCACGTCGACCAGCGGCGCTGCGTGGGGTCGGGGCAGTGCGCGCGCACCGTCCTGGCGGTGTTCGACCAGCGCGACGAGGATGGGATCGTCGTGCTGCGCACGGCGCTGCCCGACGACCGGCTCGCGCCGGCCGTGAAGAAGGCGGCCCGTCACTGTCCCGCACAAGCCATAAGGATCGAGGAGCCATGACCACAACGACGCGCTTGAAAAGGAACCTCGTCCGCGGCGGTGCCGCGCTCGCGCTCGCCGCGTTGACGGCCGGCGCCGTCGCGCAGGACTACCCGACGCGGCCGATCCGGCTGCTGATCCCGTTTCCGCCGGGCGGGGGCACCGACTTCGTGTCGCGCGTGGTCGGCAACAAGCTGGCCGAGACGCTCAAGTGGACGATCGTGCTCGAGAACCGGCCGGGCGCCTCCGGCAACATCGCGCTCGAACTGGCGGCGAAGTCGCCGCCCGACGGCTACACCATCGTCATGGGCCAGTCCGACAACGTCATGCTCGGACCCTGGCTCTATGCCAACGTCGGCTACGACACGGTGAAGAGCTTCGCGCCGATCGTGCAGGTTTCGGTGACGCCGCTCGCGGTGGTGAGCGCGGTGCAGTCGCGGCTGGCGAATCCGGGCGACCTCATCGCCCAGGGCAAGACGCCCGAAGGGGTGCGCTGGGCCACCGCCGGCAACGGCTCCCTTGGCCACCTCTTCGGCGAGCAGTTCCAGCGCGCCGCCGGGGTGCGGCTGCTGCAGGTGCCCTACAAGGGCGCGGCGCCGGCGCTGACCGACGTCATGGGCGGGCAGGTCGACGTCGCGATCATGTCGGTCGCGTCAGTGCTCAACCTCGTGAAGAGTGGCAAGCTCAACGCGGTTGCCGTGACCTCCGGGAAGCGCTCGCCCGCGCTGCCGTCGACGCCGACCTTCGCCGAATCCGGGCAGCCGAGCGTCGACGTGATCATCTGGCTCGGGCTCTTCGCGCCGGCGGGGACGCCGCGGGCGATCGTCGAGCGGCTCAACGCCGAGATCAACAAGGTGCTCCAGGCGCCCGACGTCGTGGAGAAGATGAACGCGCAGGGCGTCGCACCGGCCGGCGGCGGCATCGACGAGTTCGCGGCGTTCGTGCGGAAGGACTACGAGCACTGGGGCCGCATCGTGCGGGAGTCGGGCGTCAAGCTCGAATAGCCTCGACCCGCGCGCGTCGCATGCAGCTCGAAAGCATCCGCGTCGTCGACCTGACGCGCATCCTCGCCGGGCCGTTCTGCTCGATGATCCTCGCGGACATGGGGGCGGAGGTGGTCAAGGTGGAGACCCCCGGCGAGGGCGATCCGGTGCGCAAGCAGGGCGCGGCGCGCAACGGGTACTCGCTCTACTTCGCCACCTTCAACCGCAACAAGCGCTCGATCACGCTCGATCTGCGCACCGAGGAGGCGAAGGAAGTCCTGCGCCGACTGCTCGCCCGGGCCGACGTCGTGGTCAACAACTACCGCCCGGGCGTGATGGACCGGATGGGCTTCGGGCGCGAGGCGCTGCGGACGATCAAGCCCGACCTCGTGAGCTGCAACGTCACCGGCTTCGGCCTCGACGGCCCGTACGCCGATCGCCCGTCGTTCGACTTCATCGCGCAGGCGATGAGCGGCTTCATGAGCGTCAACGGCGACCCCGCCGGCACGCCGATGCGCGCCGCGCCGCCGATCTCGGACATGGTCGCCGGCGCGTACGCGGCAATGGGCATCCTCGCCGCGCTCGTGCGGCGGAGCCGCACCGGGCAGGGTGAGGAAGTCACGACCGCGCTCACCGACGGCATGACCAGCATGCTCGCGTTCCTCGCCACCAACTGGTTCGCCACCGGCGAGCTGCCGCAGCGGACCGGCAACGACCACGCCCTCGCCTCGCCCTACGGTCTCTTCCAGGCAGCCGACGGCGAGGTCGCGATCGCGCCGAGCAACGACGCCTTCTACCTCAAGCTGCTGGCGGTGCTCGACCTCGAGCACCTCAAGGACCGCCCGGAGTTCCGCACCAACGAGCTGCGCTTCGCCAACCGCGCGGCGATCAACGCCGCGGTGAACGAACGCACGCGGACGCAGCCGGTCGCCCACTGGATCCGCGTGCTGAACGACGCCGGCATCCCGTGCGGTCGAGTGCTGAACGTCGCCGAGGTGTTCGCCGATCCGCAGACGCGCCACCAGCGCATGCGGCTCACCATCGAGCACCCGCGCCACGGGCCGCTCGACGTGCTCGGCTTCCCGATCAAGTTCACCGACGAACCGTGCCGCGTCCACCGGCCGCCGCCCGATCTAGGCGAGGACACCACGGCGGTGCTGGGGGACCTCGGCTACGACGCGGAAGCGATCGCGCGGCTGCGCGAGCGCGGGGCAGTGTAATGAGCCGGGAATGAATTTCCTATCCGTCATGCTATCGTTTCGACCCGGTCCACGGACAAGAGAAGGAGACGACGCATGATCCGTCAATCCAAAGCGAACGCGGTCTGGCGCGGGGGGCTCAAGGATGGCAAGGGCACCGTCTCGGTCGACAGCGGTGTGCTGTCGAACACCGCCTACACCTTCGCCCAGCGCTTCGAGGCGGCCAAGGGCACGAACCCCGAGGAGCTGATCGCCGCCGCCCACGTCGGCTGCTTCTCGATGGCGCTGTCCGGCGAACTCGGCAAGGCCAACCTCGTCCCCGAGAGCATCGAGACCAAGGCGACGCTCGACCTCGACAAGAAGGATAACAAGCCGACGATCACGAAGATCCACCTCGACTGCATCGCCAAGGTTCCCAACGCCAGCGCCGAGGCCTTCAACAAAGCCGCGCAGGACGCCAAGGCCGGGTGTCCGATCTCGCGCCTGCTGAACACGGAGATCACCCTGAACGCGCGGCTCGCTTGAAGCGCGTACCTTCTTGCAGGTACCGAAAGGATCAAGAGTCATGTCAGCGATCATCATGTCCCCGACGGACGGCCGAGTCCTTGAGGTCCTCGGCGATCGCGTAGTCATCAAGAGCGCCGGATCCGACACCGAAGGACGCTTTGCCCTCCTGGAGTTCACGAGCCCGAAGGGCGGCGGTGCTCCCCCACATCGTCACCCGTGGCGTGAAGGATATTGGGTCCTAGAGGGCGAGTTCGAGTTCTTCATTGATGGTGAGCGCCGCAAGTTCACACCGGGTTCCTGGTTGGTTGTCCCGCCCGGCGCGGCGCACACTTTGAAAGCACTCACCGATAGCGCGCGCTACCTGATGTTCGCCGAGCCGGCCGGTGTCGAGGCGTGTCTGATCGACATTCAGGCGCGCACGGCGAGCGACCCGACCAACATCGAGAAGATCGTACAGATCGCCGGCGAGCACGGGATCGAGTTGGCGGGCTAGTCGCTCTAGGGCGCAGGCAACCGGTTCAGCCGGCGACGCTGCTCGAGCTTCGGGTCGAGACGGCCTGCCGGCGTACAACCCGCGGCCCTTCAACCGGCGCTTGCGCTGCGGGCCGCGCGCCCGGATCATCGGAACACAACCGATGAGGAGGCCGAAATGGAACCCGCTGCGCGCTACGACCAGCGCTCCCGCTACGACGCGCTGATGGACGTAATCCGCAACCGCTTGACGACGCGCCAGTTCGACCCGTCGTACGTCGTCCCCCGGGAGCACTACGAGCTCATCCTCGAGGCCGCGCGGCACGCGCCCTCCGGCGCCAACGCGCAACCCTGGCACTACGTGGTGGTGACCGAGGCGGCCACCAAGAAGGCGATCGCCGACTATTTCGTCGACGAGGCGCGCAGCCGCGCCAAGCTGCACATGAAGTTCCCGACGCCGAACTACCGCGGACTGGAAACGGCGCCGGGCTTCATCGTGATCGCGAGCGACTTTCGCTGGACGCGCGCCTTCCCGGTCTTGAACGACGGCTCCGCGCTCGACCGCCAGTACCAAGAGAACGCCGAGCGCATTCTTCTGCAGTCGGTCGCGGCATCGACCATGTCGGCCCATCTCGCGGCGGCTGCGCTGGGGTACAACGTCTGGTGGGTCACGGCGATCGGGCAGGAGAACGCCCAGAATGCGCTGAAGCCGCTCCTCGGCATTCCCGACGACCTCGCGGTCGTCGACATCTTCTGCTTCGGGCCGCCCGCCAAGCCGCCGTACAAGCGCTGGAAAAAGACCCTGCCCGAGATCATGTCTTGGGACCGGTTCAACGCGGCGAACTACATGACCCCGGGGCAGATCGACGAGTGGGTGCGCGAGAAACGCCACCAGGTGATGTATCGGGACGAGAGCAAGATCGATTAAAACGAGCCTCGACTGGGCCGGCGTCGGTCGGGCACACGCTTTGATCCGGCGCGCGCCGGTATAATGCGCCGCTTTGCGAGCATGGCCCCGCGCGAGGACTTCCGATGACCCACATCGTCACCGAGAGCTGCATCAAGTGCAAGCACACCGACTGCGTCGACGTCTGCCCGGTCGACTGTTTCCACGAAGGCCCGAACATGCTCGTCATCGACCCGGACGAGTGCATCGACTGCGCGGTGTGCATCCCCGAGTGTCCGGTCAATGCGATCTACGCGGAGGAGGACGCGCCCGCGGACCAGAAGGAATGGCTCGCGCTCAACGCCGAGCTCACCAAGATCTGGCCGGTCCTCACCGACAAGAAGGACGCCCTGCCCGAGGCCGAGGAATTCAAGGACGTGCGCGACAAGAAGCATCTGCTCGAGCGCTGACCGCGGGCAAGGCGGCGCGATGATCGCAAGCGCCGCGACCTCCACGCAATGCTGAAACTCGCTCACGGACTCGTCTTCGAGGACCTGTACCGCCGCGAGGGTCTCGTCCGGATCGACCGGCATTTCGTCGCCTTTCTGGCCGCGGCCGACGCCGCTCTGCGCGACCGGTTGGCCGCCGCCCGCGCCGCGCCGGACGCGCTCGCAGCCAAGGACGAGTCGGCGCTGATCCTGGCGCTCGCGCCACACCTCGATCGCTTCCTCGCGCAGCTCTTCGGCATCGCCGACGAGGTCCTCGCGCTCGCGCGCCGTCACGACGAGAGCGCGCCGCTCTACGCGGTGAAGCGCCAGTTCGTGCAGCGCCGCGCCGCGACCAAGATCAAGCCCGAAGACGCCCAGGCGCTCGACGGGCCCGCCCTGGAACGCGACCTGCGCCGCCTCTTCGGCGGACGCTTCGACGAGCTCACCTACGCCCTGCACGTCACACGCTGGCTCGCGCAGGAGGGGAACCATGATCGGGAGCTCGACCTCGCGCTCCGTTACGCGGCGTGGGCGTTGCACACCGACGAGGGGCGCGAGCACGTGCGCACCGGCGTGCTGTTCAAGGCGCCCGACAAGACCGACCCGTACCATCTGCTCGCGCACGCCGAGGAGTTCGACCTCCACGGCGCCGCCGCTTTCCGGATCAAACCCGATCACCTCCGGCGCCGCGAGGGCTTCAAGCTCACCGACTCCGGTACCAGCCTGGTCGGCGCGCTCGACCAGGCGAACTACTGCATCTGGTGCCACACGCAAGGCAAGGACTCGTGCTCGAAGGGGCTGAAGGAGAAGCCGCCGGCGGATGCGCCCGATCGGACCGTCTACAAGAAAAGCGCCTTCGGGGTCACGCTCGCCGGTTGCCCGCTCGACGAGAAGATCTCGGAGTTCCACACCGCGAAGACGCAGGGCCTGGCGATCGCCGCGCTCGCGATCATCGCCGTCGACAACCCGCTGGTCGCCGCCACCGGCCACCGGATCTGCAACGACTGCATGAAGGCCTGCATCTACCAGAAGCAGGCGCCGGTTGACATTCCGCAGGTCGAGACGCGCACCCTCAAGGATGTCCTCGCGCTGCCCTGGGGCTTCGAGATCTACAGCCTGCTCACCCGCTGGAACCCGCTCAACGTCCGCCGGCCGCTGCCGCTCGCGCGGAGCGGGCGCCGGGTGCTGGTGGTCGGCATGGGCCCCGCCGGGTTCAGCCTCGCGCACCAGCTCATGAACGACGGCCACGCGGTGGTCGGCATCGACGGGCTCAAGATCGAGCCGCTGCCGGCAGACCTCGCGGGCGTCAACGCCGACGGCAGCCGCGCGCCCTTCGCGCCGGTCCGCGACGCGATGAGCCTGTACGAGTCGCTCGACGAGCGCACGATGGCCGGATTCGGCGGGGTTGCCGAGTACGGGATCACCGTCCGCTGGGACAAGAACTTCCTGAAACTGATCCGGCTCCTGCTCCAGCGCCGCAGCGAGTTCGCCCTGTTCGGCGGGGTGCGCTTCGGCGGGACGATCACGCTCGAAGACGCGTTGATCGCTGGCTTCGACCATGTCGCGCTCTGCATGGGCGCCGGCAAGCCGACCACGCTCGATATTCCGAACGGTCTCGCGCGCGGCGTCCGCACCGCCTCGGACTTCCTGATGGCGTTGCAGCTCACCGGCGCCGCCAAGCGCGATTCGATCGCGAACATGCAGCTACGGCTGCCGGTGGTGGTGATCGGCGGCGGGCTCACCGCGATCGATACCGCCACGGAATCGCTCGCCTACTACGTCGCTCAGGTCGAGAAATTCCTCGAGCGCTACGAGGCGCTCGCACTCGACGCAGGGCACGACGCGATGCGTGACCGCTGGAATGCCGAAGAGCGCGAGATCGCCGAGGAGTTCCTGTCGCACGCCCGCGCGATCCGCAGCGAGCGCCGCAAGGCGGCGAACGAGGGCCGCGCGCCCCGCATTGCCGAGCTGCTGCGTCACTGGGGCGGCGTCACGGTCGGCTACCGGCGGCGCCTCGTCGACAGCCCCTCCTACACGCTCAACCACGAGGAGGTCGAGAAGGCGCTCGAGGAAGGCATCGTCTTCGCCGAGGGGCTCACTCCGCTCGCCGTCGCGGTGGACGACTACGGCGCGGTGAGCGGGATCCGGTTCAATCGCCAGACGCGCGGCGCCGACGGCACGTGGCAGAGCATGGGCGAGCTGCGCCTGCCTGCCTGCACGGTGTTCATCGCCGCCGGCACGCAGCCGAACACCGTGCTCGCGCGCGAGGACGCGGTACATTTTCAACTGGACGGGAAATACTTCCGCGCCTGCGACGAGAACGGCAACCCGGTCAAGCCGGAGTTCTCGCTGTCGAAACCGGCGCGGGCCGATGTGCTCCTGTCGCGCCTGCCCGACGGGCGCTTTGTATCCTTCTTCGGCGACCTCCACCCGTCGTTCTTCGGCAACGTAGTGAAGGCGCTCGGGTCGACCAAGCAGGGTTACCCCACGATCTCGCGCGTGCTCGCGCAGCGCGCGCCCGCGAGCATCGAGTCGGACGCCGCCTTCCTGCGCCGGCTCGACGCCGACCTGCGCCCGACCGTGCACGAGGTGAAGCGCCTGACCCCCACCATCGTCGAGGTGGTCGTCAAAGCGCCCGCCGCAGCGCGCCGGTTCGAGCCGGGACAGTTCTACCGCCTGCAGAACTTTGAAACGCTCGCGCCCGTCGCCGACGGGACCCGCATGCAGATGGAGGGCCTCGCCCTGACCGGCGCCTGGGTCGACCGCGCGCGCGGTCTGGTGTCCACGATCGTTCTAGAGATGGGCGGTTCGAGCGATCTGTGCGCAATTCTCCAACCCGGTGAGCCAGTGGTGCTCATGGGCCCGACCGGCGCGCCGACGCACATCGTGCCGGGCGAGACGGTCCTGTTCGCAGGCGGCGGCCTGGGGAACGCGGTGCTCTTTTCGATCGGCCAGGCGTTCCGCGCGGCCGGCTCGACGGTGCTCTACTTCGCCGGCTACAAGAAGATCATCGACCGCTACAAGGTCGGGGAGATCGAGGCGGCGGCGGACGTGGTGATCTGGTGCTGCGACGAGGCGCCCGGCTTCGAGCCGGACCGCCCGCAGGACCTCACTTTCGTCGGCAACATCGTACAGGCGATGGAGGCGTACGCCTCCGGCCGGCTGGGCGCGACGACGCTGAAGATGGCGGACGCCGACCGGATCATCGCCATCGGCTCGGACCGCATGATGGCGGCGGTGGCGCGGGCCCGCCACGCGGTGCTGGAGCCGTACCTCAAGCCGCACCACTTCGCCATCGGCTCGATCAACTCGCCGATGCAGTGCATGATGAAAGAGATCTGCGCGCAGTGCCTCCAGCCGCACCGCGATCCGCAGACCGGCGCGACGCGCTACGTGTTCTCGTGCTTCAACCAGGACCAGCCGCTCGACTGCGTGGACTTCCACGCCCTTTCCGAGCGGCTGCGGCAGAACTCGCTGCAGGAGAAGCTGACCGCGCAGTGGCTGGGTCGCACTCTGCCGACGGTGCGCGGGACTCGCACGCCGGTCTAGCAGCTTGCATGATCCCGCTGGAGAAGCGCGTGCAGGCGTAGCAAACGCCCAACCGGCCGCGCAGGGTCAGACCCGTCGCGTCGTCCAGGCCTCGGCCGCGGCCCAGTGCGCGGCATCCGTCCACGTGCGCACGAAGTGCTCCTGCTCGCTCGCACGCAGCGTCTCCCAGCTCGCGCCGAGCCGGGCGGCAAGCGCGAGCGATTTGAACGCCCGCAGCACGTGCGGCGGGCGCTCGGCGAGTCCGTCGGTGAAGCGGTCGACGAAATCCACGAATGCGCCGCTCGGTGGAGCGACGTGTTGCACGAGACCCACACTACGGGCCTCGTCCGCCGACAGAACGCGCCCCGTCGCGAGGAGGTCCAGCGCCGCCGCGGGCCCGACCGCGCGCATCAGATCCGTCCCGCCGCCCCACGCGCTCGAGAGGTTCAGCGTCGCCTGGGTGAAGCCGATGCGGGCATGCGGCGCAGCGACGCGGAGATCGCACGCCAGCGCGAGCTCCGCGCCGCCGCCAAGCGCGACGCCGTTCAACGCCGCGACGGTCGGCACCGGGAACGCGCGGATCGCGTCGAGCGCCGCGGCGCCCTCCGTGGCGAGCGCCTCGGCATCCTCCGGTTCGCGTAGCGATGCGAGCTCCACCAGGTCCCCGCCCGCGCAGAACGCGACCTCGCCGGCGCCCGCGATCACGGCGAGGCGCAGGTCGGTGTGCGCGGCGTGCGCCGTAAAGACCACGCGGAGCTCCCGGAGCGCCTCGCGCAGGAGCGCGTTGCGCTTCCCCGGACGGTTGATCGTCACGCGGAGCACGCCGCGGTCGTAAGTGCGCAGAAGGTGCGTCATCAGGCGGAATCCCGGGCGAACTGGGCCGCGCGAGTGTAGCCCGCGCACGCCATAATCGCAGCACCCCTCATCACGGAGATCCCCATGGAGCTGCGACTCGACGGCAAGAGCGCGCTCGTCACCGGCGCCTCCTCCGGGCTCGGCTGGCGCTTCGCGACCGTCCTCGCGGCGGCCGGCGCACGGGTCGCGGTCGCGGCACGGCGCACCGACCGCCTCGCGACGCTCAAGGCCGAGATCGAGCGCGCCGGCGGCCGGGCGCACGCGGTGGCGCTGGACGTCACCGACGTCGCCTCGGTGCGCGCCGGCGTGGCCGCGGCCGAAGCGGCGCTCGGTCCGCTCGACATCCTCGTGAACAACTCCGGGGTGAGCGTCACCCAGCGTGCCGGCGACGTCGACGAGGCCGACTACGATTTAGTGATGGACACCAACACGAAGGGCGCGTTCTTCGTGGCCCAGGCGGCCGGACGCGCGATGATCGCCGCCAAGCGGCCCGGGCGCATCATCAACATCGCCTCCGCAGCAGGCCTGCGCGTGCTCGGCCAGCTGTCGGTGTACTGCATGTCGAAGGCGGCGGTGATCCACATGACGCGTGCGCTCGCCCTGGAGTGGGGCCGCTACGGGATCAACGTCAACGCGCTCTGCCCCGGGTACATCGAGACCGAGATCAACCGCGACTACTGGGACACCGACGGCGGGAGAAAACTGATCGGCATGCTGCCGCGGCGCCGCGTCGGCAAGCCCGCGGACCTCGACGCTCTGCTGCTGCTGCTCGCCTCCGAGCACTCCGGATTCGTCAACGGCGCGGTCATCCCCGCCGACGACGGGTTGACCCTTTGATCAGCGCGGGCTGAGTCGCTCGGTCGGCAGGCTCGGCATCCCGCCCGCTGTCGCCGGCGCGGCCTGCGGCGGAAGATTGGCGAGCCGCTCCGCGAGCGGCGGATTCATCTTGCGCAACCGCTGCACGGCGATCTCCCATTCGGTCCGGCGGCCGAGCCGTGCGTACGCGACCCCGGCACCGAATAGGGCCTCCGCGAACTGCGAATTGCGCTGCAGCGCCTGCTCGTAGAAGACGACCGCGCGGTCGGGCCGCTTCAGGTCGCTGAAGCTCTCGCCGAGCAGGAAGTAGGTTATCGGCGAGTCCTGATTGATGCGCAACGCGCTCTCGAGCGTGCGGATCGCGCGCTCGGGCTGCCCCATCGCGCGGTAGGACTGCGCGAGCAGGTTCCAGGCCGCGATGTCGTCAGGGCTGACGCGTACCGCGTGCTGGAACTGATCGGCCGCGCGCTCGTACTGCCCGAGCTGCGCGTAGGCAAAGCCCGCCACCACGCGCCAGTCGGGGTTGGTCGGATCGACGGCGATGTTCTCCTGGGCGAACTGCGCGACGCCGTTCCAGTCGCCCTTCTCCTCGAGCGCGGAGAGCCGATCGCGATTCGGCTCGCTCACGCCCTTCATGTTGTTGAGCAGCGTGCTGAACGTGCCCTCGGGGATGAGACTGAGCAGCAGGCTCGCCGCGGGCGACATGCAGCCCGCAAGCGCCGCCGACAGCGCGAGCGCCGCGGCGATGCGCCGGAGGTCAGTCGTTCTGATAGACGTAGCTCTTCTGCCGGACGCGCGAGGTCTGGACACGCTGCTGCTGGTCGAGATCGAGCTTCCGATCCCACCACAGCGAGCGGCCCTTCGCCTGCTCGGCGGCGAGCTGCGGCTTCTCGTGCAGCAGGTCGCGGATGAGGCGCGTCGCGTCGGACTCGTAGCCGCTCTTGATCTTCTTACCGAACATGGTCGTGAGGGGGAAGGTGAATGGACGCGGCGGATTATACCCGGCGCATCCGGCCCGAAGGCGCGCTCACCGCTGCACCGCGTCGACCGGCAGCGCGACGATCACCGCGCCGGGAGAAGCCAGGACAGAGCGCCTGCACACGCGCCGACAAACGCGCCGACAAACGCGCCGACAAACGCGCCGACAAACGCGCCGACAAACGCGCCGATTATGGCAGGCGATCCCTTGAAAAACAAAAGCTTCCGTCCGGCCCGGGCATAGGCCTTGCATTTTTGTTCAGGCCTGTATATAAACGCAGTAAGTGCCTTCGTACGAGGAGGCGTCTGTCCCGCGGATTGGAGCGGGCGGCAAGCCGTCACTCAATCCGCGCTGCCTTCGAGGAGACAACCATGGATCAAGAGAAAGCGCTCGGCATCCTGCAAAACCTTTCGAACGGCGTCGATCCGTTCACCGGCAAGCCGTTCCCCGCCGACAGCCCGTACCAGCACCCGGACGTCGTGCGGGCGCTCTTCCAGGCGGTGCGGGCGATGGAAAGCGCGGTCGCCGCGCAGAAGCGGCAGGCCGCGCGCCCCGCGGGCGGCAACTCGGGCAAGCCGTGGTCGAAGGACGAGGACGAGCGCCTGCTCGGCGCCTTCGACCGGGGCCAGTCGATCGACGATCTCGCCGGCGCGCACGCGCGCAGCCGGCTCGCGATCGAGGCGCGGCTCGCGCGGTTCGGTCGGGTGCCGATGCCGGCCGGCGTCCGAGCGATCGCCAACGGCATGCAGGCGCGCGAGCCGGCCGGGCCGCAGTACTCGGCGCACGCCTAGGAGCACGCGATGAAAGAAGCCCGCTGGAACAAGGGGGCCAGGTTGGGAACGGAAGGGTCCCAACCCTTCTTCCGGCCCCCTTGTATATCCCCCAAATCAGCGCTCCTTGCCTGGAGTACGACGCAATGAAAGAACTCACTCCCCGTCAGGCCGAGATCCTCCAGCTCATCCGCGACACGATCGAGGAAACCGGCTTCCCGCCGACGCGCATGGAGATCGCGCGCATGCTCGGCTTCGCCTCCCCCAACGCGGCCGAGGAGCACCTGCGCGCGCTCGAGCGCAAGGGCGCGCTCGAGATCCTCGACGGCACCGCGCGCGGCCTGCGGCTCACCGAGGCCCTCGGGCTGCCGCTCGTCGGCCGTGTCGCCGCCGGCTCGCCGATCCTCGCCGAGGAGCACATCGTCGGCCGCTACTCGGTCGATCCGAACCTCTTCCGGCCGCGCGCCGACTATTTGCTCAAGGTGCGCGGCATGAGCATGCGCGATGCCGGCATCCTGGACGGCGACCTCCTCGCCGTGCACAAGACCGTCGACGCGCGCTCGGGGCAGATCGTCGTGGCACGCCTGCAGGACGAGGTGACGGTGAAGCGCCTGCGCCGCCGCGGCGCCACCGTCGAGCTTCTGCCCGAGAACCCGGACTTCAAGCCGATCGTGATCGACTCGCGCGAGACGCCGCTCACGATCGAAGGCATCGCGGTCGGCGTCATCCGCAACCGCGCGCTTTGAGATCGCACCAACGCCCGTATCGGGTTCTGCAATGGGGCTTGCCGACCCCGGCGCTCCGCTCACCGCCCTCCTCGCCCGCCCCGACATCCGGCGCGGCGATGCGCTTGCTCAGGTGGCGAGCCCGAGCGTACCGACCGGTTTCGCGGCCCTCGACGCGGAGCTGCCCGGCGGTGGCTGGCCGACCGGCTGCCTCACCGAGCTCCTGCCCGTGCACGAAGGCATCGGCGAGCTGCGCATCCTCGGCCCGGCGCTTGCCGCACTCTCACGTGCGGGCAGGCGGCTTGCCTGGATCGCGCCGCCTCATACTCCCTACGCGCCGGCGCTCGACGCCGCCGGCATCGCGCTTACCCAGCTCCTGATCGTCAGGACGGCCGCAGTGTGCGATGCGCTGTGGACTGCCGAGCAGGCGTTCGCCTCTGCCGCTTGCGGCGCAGTGCTCGTCTGGCCCGGCACGGCGAAGTACGCGGAGCTCCGTCGCCTGCAGCTTGCCGCCGGGAAAACTCGCGCACTCGCGGTGCTATTTCGCGCACCACGCGCCGCCAGCGAAGCCTCCCCTGCCGTGTTGCGCCTCGCGCTGCACACCGTCGTCGGCGGGCTCGCGGTGCGAATCCTCAAACGGCGCGGAGCAGTGTGCGAGCAACCGGTCGTCGTCAACATCGGAGCGCCTCGTGCAGTGGATATCGCTGTACCTACCCAATCTCCCGCTCGAAGCGCTCACGCGCAGCATTGCGACGCCTGAGCCGCAGACGATCGCGGAGCATCCGGTCGCGAGCCACCAGCGGGTCGTGGCCTGCGACGGAAGAGCACGGTCGCGCGGCGTGCGGCCGGGCATTACCGTCTCCGCCGCGCGCGCGCTCGCGCACGACCTCGTCGTCCGGCCGCGCGATCCGGCCGAGGAGACCGAAGCGCTGCTCGGGGTCGCCGGCTGGGCCGCGCAGTTCACTCCGCGCGTGGCGCACGAGTTTCCCGATGCGCTCGTGCTCGAGGTCTCGGGCAGCCTGAAGCTCTTCGGTGGCGTCGACTGCATCCGCGCATCCCTGGTCGAGGGCTGCGCGCGAATGGGCTTCACCGCATTCGCCGCATGCGCGCCCACCGCGCGCGGCGCCGCGTGGCTGGCGCGCGCCGGTGTGGCGCCATGCATCGAGCACTCCGATGCCCTCGAGTCCGCGCTCGCCGCTCTCCCGCTGCGCATCGCCGTGCGCGCGGCGGACACGCTCGAGGCGTTGCACGCAATCGGCGCCCGGACGGTGGGCGATCTCGCCGCGCTGCCGCGCGACGGGCTCGCGCGCCGCTTCGGCCAGCCGCTCCTCGACGACCTGGATCGCGCCCACGGGCGGCTCGCCGACCCGCGCGCGTTCTACGTCCCACCGGCGAAGTTCCATGCCCGCCTCGAGCTGCCGGCGGAGGTCACGCAAGCCGAGCACCTGCTGTTCGCGGCGCGGCGCCTGTTCGTGCAGCTCGAGGGCTTCCTCGCCGCGCGCGCCGGCGGCGTGCGACGGCTCGAGCTGCGCCTCTTCCATCGCGAGGCGAGGATGACTTCGATTCCGATCGGCCTCGTCGCACCGAGCCGCGACGCGAGTCACTTCACCCTGCTCGCGCGCGAACGGCTCGGCACCGCGACCCTCGCCGGACCGGTGCGTGCCCTCGCCCTCGCCGCGGACGACATCGTGCCGCTCACCGGCGAGCCGCTCACCCTGTTCGCCGACGAAAGCGGCCGGCCGGAGGACTGGCAGAAGCTCGTCGAGCGCCTGCGCGCACGGCTGGGCGCGGCCAGCGTGCACGGCGTGTGCAGCGCCGCAGAGCATCGGCCGGAATACGCGTCGCGGGCGTGCGAGCTCACGCTCGCACGGGGAAGGGAGAAAGAGGAAGAGGAAAAGGTCGGGCTGCGCCCGTTCTGGCTGCTCGCCGCGCCCCGGCCGATCATGGAGGTCGGTGCGGTGCCGCACTACGGCGGCCCCCTGAAGCTCGTCGCCGGCCCGGAGCGCATCGAGTCGGGCTGGTGGGATGGCAGCGAGGTCGCACGGGACTACTTCGTCGCACAGACCTCTGAGCATGCGCTCGTCTGGATCTACCGCGCCCGCGACGCTGCCGGGGGATGGTTCCTGCATGGACTATTTGCGTGAATGTTGCCCGCTTACGCTGAGCTGCACTGCCTGTCCAACTTCACCTTCCTGCGCGGCGCTTCGCATCCTGAGGAGCTGGTCGCGCGGGCGCATGCGCTCGGCTACGCGGCGCTCGCGATCACCGACGAGTGCTCGCTCGCCGGCGTGGTGCGCGCGCACGGTGCCGCGAAGGATCTCGGGCTGAAGCTCCTTATAGGCACGGAGATGCGACTGGCCGATGGCCCGAAGCTCGCGCTGCTCGCCCGCAACCGCGCCGGCTACGGCAACCTCTCCGAGTTGATCACCCAGGGCCGGCGCAGCGCCACGAAGGGGAGCTATCGCCTGACCCGCGCCGACCTCGACGGCGGCCTGGCGGATAACCTCGCGCTGCTCATCCCTTCCCACTTTCCGTTTCCCGCTTCCCGCGGCGAAGCCGATTGGCTCGCGGAGCGCTTTCCCGGGCGCGCCTGGATCGCGGCGGAGCTGTTCTGCGGACCGGACGACCGCGCGCAGCTCGACGCCCTGCGTGAGCTGTCGCGGCACTCGGGCCTGCCGCTCGTCGCGGCCGGCGACGTGCACATGCACGTGCGCTCCCGGCGCCGGCTGCAGGACGTGCTCACTGCGGTGCGCCTCGCCAAGCCGGTCGCCGCATGCGGCCGGGCGCTCCATCCGAACGGCGAGCGCCATCTGCGGCTGCGGATGCGGCTCGCGCAGCTCTATCCGCCCGAGCTGCTCGCCGAGACGCTGCGCCTCGCGCAAGCGTGCCGCTTCTCGCTCGACGAGCTGCGCTACGAATACCCGGAGGAGCTCGTGCCCGCCGGCGAGACGCCGGCGTCGTGGCTCCGGAAGCTCACCGAAACGGGCCTTGAATGGCGCTTCCCGCAGGGCGTGCCCGATAACGTTCGCCAGCTCGTCGAGCACGAGCTGCGCCTGATTGCAGATCTGGCCTACGAGCCGTACTTCCTCACCGTGCACGACATCGTGCGCTTCGCGCGCGCGCAGCGCATCCTCTGCCAGGGCCGCGGGTCGGCGGCGAACTCGGCGGTGTGCTACGCGCTCGGCGTCACCGAGGTCGATCCGGCGCGCATGTCGATGCTGTTCGAGCGCTTCATCTCGAAGGAGCGCAACGAACCTCCCGACATCGACGTCGACTTCGAGCACCAGCGGCGCGAGGAGGTGATCCAGTACCTCTACGCGAAGTACGGCCGCGACCGCGCCGCAATTGCCGCCACCGTCATCACCTATCGCGCCAAGAGCGCGGTACGCGACGTGGGCAAGGCGCTCGGCCTGGATGCGGACCAGGTCGACCGTCTCGCCGGCTCGCTCGCAGGGTGGGACGGTCGCAGCGCGCTGCCCCAGCGCATCAGTGAGGCCGGGCTCGACCCCGCGAGCCGGCAGGTCGCGCAGCTCCTCGAGCTCGCGGGCACGCTGATCGCTTTCCCGCGCCATCTCTCGCAGCACACCGGCGGATTCGTGATCGCGCGCGACCGGCTCTCACGCCTCGTGCCGATCGAGAATGCCGCGATGGCGGACCGCTCGGTCATCGAATGGGACAAGGACGACCTCGACGCGCTCGGCCTGCTCAAGGTGGACGTGCTCGCGCTCGGCATGCTCACGGCGATCCGGCGCGCGCTCGACTTCATCGCCGCGCGGCGCGGCCAGCCGTTCGCGCTGTCCGACGTGCCGCCGGAGGACCCCGCGACCTACGCGATGATCCAGCGCGCCGACACGATGGGCGTGTTCCAGATCGAGTCGCGCGCGCAAATGTCGATGCTGCCGCGCTTGCGGCCTGCGTGCTTCTTCGATCTCGTGATCGAGGTCGCGATCGTGCGCCCCGGGCCGATCCAAGGTGGCATGGTTCATCCCTATCTCCGGCGCCGTAACGGCGCGGAGCCGGTGACCTACCCGAGCGAAGCGGTGAAGTCGGTGCTCAGCCGCACCCTCGGCGTGCCGATCTTCCAGGAGCAGGTGATGAGCCTGGCGGTCGTCGCCGCCGGCTTCACGCCCGGCGAGGCCGACCGGCTCCGCCGCGCGATGGCGGCGTGGCGGCGCAAGGGCGGGCTGGAGCCGTTCGAACAGCGGCTCAAGGACGGCATGCGCGCACGCGGCTATCCGATTGCGTTCGCCGACCAGATCTATCGCCAGATCCTCGGCTTCGGCGAGTACGGCTTCCCCGAATCGCACTCGGCGAGCTTCGCGCTGCTCGTCTACGTGTCGGCGTGGATCAAACGCCACGAGCCGGCCGCGTTCCTCGCCGCGTTGCTCAACAGCCAGCCGATGGGCTTCTACGCGCCGTCACAGCTCGTGCAGGACGCACGGCGGCACGGGGTGGAGGTGCGGCCGGTGGATGTGTGCACGAGCGAGTGGGAGTGCACGCTGGAAGGCCGCGGCCCGCCCTCCGTGCGCCTGGGCATGCTGATGGTCAAGGGGCTCTCCGAGGCTGGCGCCCGCCGCATTGCTGTCACGCGCGCTGCGGCGCCTTTCGCGAGCGTTGCGGATCTCGCCTGCCGCGCGCGGCTCGATGCGCGCGATCTCAAGGGCCTCGTCGCTGCCGGCGCCCTCAACGCGCTCGCCGGCCATCGCCGCCGCGCGTACTGGGACGTCGCCGGAATCGAGGCGCGAGCGCACATTCTGCGGGAAGCGCCCGTCCGCGAGACGGCGCCGGTACTCGCCGCGCCCACCGAAGGCGAAGACCTCGTCGCCGACTTCGCGAGCCTCGGCCTGACCCTCGGCCGCCACCCGCTCGCGCTGTTGCGGGAGCGGGTGCGCAACCTGGGCCTTGCAACCGCTGCGGAGGTGCGCGCGGCGGCACACGGGCAGGCCCTGAGCGCGTGCGGAATCGTGACCGGCCGGCAGCGTCCCGACACCGCGTCCGGTGTGGTGTTCGTGACGCTCGAGGATGAAACCGGCTACGTGAATGTGGTGGTCTGGTCGGCGCTGGTCGAGCGCCAGCGGCGCGAGCTGCTCGGGGCACGCCTGATGGCAGTGCACGGCACGATCGAGCGCGAAGGCGAGGTAGTGCATCTCGTCGCGCGGCGCCTGGCCGATCACAGCGCGCTGCTCGGCCGGCTTCTCACCCCCTCGCGCGATTTCCGCTAGGGAAGGTCTGAACAGGTCCGCTATGGCGGACTTGTTCACTGGGATTGGGGGATTGTTAAGGGGGCTGTGGCCCCCTTGATCAGAGATTCCCTAGAGACGATCCGAGGAGCCGAGATCAGGGTTTCATCGGAGTGAGCGCAGCGTAAACTGGCCGCGTGTTCGACGACACCCTCAAGCTCATCCTCTCGCTCGGCGAACGGGCGCCCGCGGGCTGCCTGCCCCAGCGCCTGGTCGAGCTGTTCCACCGTCTCGCGGCGGCCGAGACGGCGGTGGCGGCGAGCCAGATCGAGGACGTCATCTGGGACCTCTGGATGTCGCACGACGATCCCGATGCGGAGGATGCGCTCCACCAGGCGACGCGTGCGATCGCGGCACGCGCGCTGGACGAAGCCGAGGCGATTCTCGACGCCCTGGTTGCACTGCAACCGAACTACGCCGAGGCCTGGAACAAGCGCGCCACCCTGTACTTCCTGCAGCGGCGCGACCCCGAGAGCATTGCGGACATCCGCCGCGTGCTGGAGCTCGAGCCGCGCCATTTCGGTGCGATCTGCGGCTTCGGGCAGATCTGCCTGCGACACCGCGACCGCGCCGCCGCGCTGTTCGCGTTCGACGCGGCCCTGCGCGTCAATCCGCACCTCGGAAGCATCCGCGCCGCCGTGAAGGAACTCTCAGACGAGCGCGACGGCCCGGTGCAGTAGGCCCGGCGCCGGCGCTAGACTGCGGCTCATGTATGCCGAGACGCTCAAGCTCATCGCCACCGGCCGGCGGCGGCGGCCGTCGCCGCGCCTGCAGCGCGCGCTCGACGCGCTGCTGCGCCGGCTCGCCGACCTGGCCGCGCCGCGCGCGGACCGCACCGAAGACGCGGTCTGGGCGCTCTGGATGCGGTATCCGGACATCCGCGCGGCGGCGGAGCTCGAGCGCGCGACGCGGGCGATCGTCGCCGAGGATTACCCTACGGCCGAGGCGATCCTGCAGCGCCTCGTCGCGCTGCATCCCGGATTCGCAGAGGCGTGGCACAAGCGCGCTACGCTCTACTACATGCAGGGACGCGACGACGAGAGCGTCCGCGACTTCTACCGCACCCTGGTGCTGGAGCCGCGTCACTACGGCGCGATGCTTGCGTTCGCCGAGCTGTGCGTCGTGAACGGGCGCGAGGATGCAGCGTTGTTCGCCTTTGACGCCGCGCTGCGGGTGAACCCGCATCTCGGCGACGCCCGCCAGCGGTTCGAGGCGCTCCTCGCTCGCCCCGGCGCCCGCGCTCACTGAGCGAGTGTCGCCGCGAGCGTGCCGTCGAGACCGGCGAGCATCAGCCCGATCTCCTCGGCGGAGACGTTGAGTGCAGGCATGAAGCGCAGGGTATCTGGCCGCGGCGAGTTCAGCAGCAGCCCGTTCGCGCGCGCGTGTTCTGCAACCTTCGCACCCACGTCGCGGCCGAGATCCAGCGCCATCAGCAGCCCGCGGCCGCGCACCTCGCCGAGCCCGCGCCGGCGCGATAGCGCCGCGAGGCCCTGGGCGAGCTGATCCCCGCGCGCCACGACCCCCTGCAGGAACCCCGGGGCAAGCATCGCGTCGAGCACCGCCGCGCCGACGGCGGTCATGAGCGGGTTGCCGTTGTAGGTCCCGCCCTGGTCGCCATGCTCGAAGCAGCAGACCTCCTCGCGCGCCAGCAGGGCGGCGAGCGGTACGCCCCCGCCGATGCCCTTGCCGAGGGTCATGATGTCCGGCTCGATTCCCGCGTGCTCGTACCCGAACAGCTTGCCGGTTCGGCCCATGCCGGTCTGCACTTCGTCGACGATCAGCAGCAGCCCCCGTGCATGCGTGAGCGCGCGGAGCGCACGCAGGAAGTCGTCGGTCGCGCACAGCACGCCCGCCTCGCCCTGGATGGGCTCCAGCATCACCGCGACCGTGCGGTCGTTGATCATCCGCTCGACCGAGCCGAGATCGTTGAGCGTCGCCTTCGGGAAGCCGGGCACTTTGGGCTCGAACAGCGCGTCCCAGCCGGGCTTGCCCGACGCCGACATGGTCGCCAGCGTGCGGCCGTGGAACGCGTGGTCGAAGGTGATGATCTCGTAGGCCCCGCCGCAGTGCCGGGTGCCCCATCTCCGCGCCAGCTTGATCGCTCCCTCGTTCGCCTCGGCACCGCTGTTGGCGAAGAACACGCGGTCGAGCGAGGAGTGGTCGACCAGACGCTGCGCGAGCCGGGCGCTCGGCGCGTTCCAGAACGCCGGGCTCGGGTTGATCAGCGTGGCGGCCTGCGCCGCGAGCGCGGCGGTGATCGCCTTCGGGCAGTGCCCGAGCGCGTTCACCGCCCAGCCCTGCACGAAGTCGAGGTAGCGGCGCCCCTCGTGGTCCCACAGCCATGAGCCTTCGCCGCGCACGAACACGAGCGGCGGCCGCGCGGTGATCTCCATCAGGGCATTCAACGGGAAGTCGGAGAGTTGCATGGTCGGATCCTCGGTCGCGCAGCGGAAAAGACGAAGGCCACAGGGAGCGCCTGTGGCCTTCGCGGAAACGTTCGGGTGCCGGACCTACCGTCGTCGCGCGCACAGACGCGTTGCAGGCATCGCGCAACGGCGTCGGACCATGACCGGACGGATGTTCACAGCGCCAGTGTGCCGAACGGACGCCACGCGGTCAACCGCCCGGGTACATGAACGCGCGCGTCAGAGGCAACGGATTCATCCCGGGGCCGCCTTGCTTGCATGCGAGCACCTGGTAGATGCTCATCCAGTTGTGTGCGAACCCGTACGCACAGCCCGCGAGATAGAGCGACCAGATCCGGAAGCGCTTCTCGCCCGCGATCGCGCGCGCGCGGTCCGCGTGCGCCTCGAGGCGGTACGCCCACTCGGCGCAGGTCTGCGCATAGTGCCGGCGCAACGACTCGACGTCCACCACCTCGAGCCCGGCCGCCGCCATCTCGCGCAACGCAAGCCCGACGTGCGGCAGCTCGCCGTGCGGAAAGACGTACCGCGCGATGAAGTCGCCGGCGCCCATTCCGACCGCGCGGCTCTCCGGATCGACGGAGGTGATCCCGTGGTTGAGCGCCAGCCCGCCGTCCTTGAGGAGGCACTGGATCTGCCTGAAATACGCCACGAGGTGGTCCAGCCCGACGTGCTCGAACATGCCGACGCTCGAGATCTTGTCGTAGCCGCCGTGTTCCGGGACGTCGCGGTAGTCCTGCAGGCGCACCTCGCAACGGTCGCCGAGCCCGCGCGCGCGGATCTGCTCGCGCACGTGCTCGTACTGGTTGTTGGAGAGCGTGATTCCGACCGCACGCGCGCCGAACTTCTCGGCCGCGCGGAAAATCAGCGCGCCCCAGCCGCAACCGATGTCGAGCAGACGCTCTCCCGGCCGCAGTTGCAGCTTGGTCAGGATGTGGTCGAGCTTCTGCTCCTGCGCGGCGTCGAGGCTGTCCCCCTCGGCGCGGTAATACGCGCACGAGTAGACCATGTTGCGGTCGAGAAACAGCCGGTAGAAGTCGTTCGAGACGTCGTAGTGAAACTCGATCGCCTTCTTGTCGCGCCCCCGCGTATGGGTCACCCGCTTCGACGGCGCGAATGCGCTGCCGCGTCCGGCCGCCTGGGTGAAGCGCTCGCAGGCTCGGAACGCCTCCGCAACCCGCCCTTCGAGGTCGATGTGCCCCTCGACGTACGCCTCGCCGAGTGTCATCAGGTCGGGCGACCCGAAGTAGCGGAGCGCGGACGGGGTCGGGACAGTCAGCGTCACCGCCGGATCAGGCCCGAGCTCGTAGCTCCGGCCGGTCCACAGGCGGATGCGCAGCGGCACCGGCTCGGTCGCCCGGATACGCTCGACGAGCTTGCCGAGACGACTCTCCACGACGCGGCCGCCGCGGACGCTCCCGACCAGCTTTCCTAGACTGCTCTCTAGCAACATGGCCACCTCCCCCGGAGGACACGTTAACGCGACACCGACCGAGCAACGAAACACCGACCGAGCGGGCGCTCCCGTCGACAGCCCCTCTGCGCCAGGAAGCAAACCCGTGGTCGCGGGTCGCCTCAGTGGTCCATCGATGAATCTTACACCGGGCTTCGCGGCGCGCGCGCCGGTCAGATGACGGAGGGTCGCCGGTCCATCTAGAATCCCTCGCCTCGGCGCCTGCGGGGCGCCATCGCCTCGGAGACGCCGCAATGAGCGACATCAAGGTGCGCCGCAACCATTCGCTACCGCTCGAGGAGGCGCGCAAGGCGGCCGAAAAGGTGGCGGCGCGGCTGAAGAAGGACTTCGACCTGGAGTTCACCTGGGAACGCCACGTGCTGCACTTCGAGCGCACCGGCGTCCACGGTGAGCTGCACGTCACCGATCACGACGTGCGGCTAGAGGCCAGGCTCAGCTTCCTGCTCGCCTTCCTCCGGCCCCGCATCGAGCAGGAGATCGACGAGCAATTCGACAAGTACTTCGCCCCGCCCACCGCGAAGGCAGCGGCGCCGAAAAAAGCCGCGCCGGCGAAAAAGGCCGCGCCCGCCAAGGGGCCCGCGAAGAAGCGGACTTGAACGCGGCGCCTACCTGCCCAGCGACTTGACGAGGTCGACGTACTTCTTCATCGCCTCGTCCTTGGACAGCCCCTTCGTCTTCGTCCATGCGTCGTACTTCGCGCGCCCGATCATATCGGTGAAGCCGGGCCGCTTGCCCTCCACGTCGCCTTCGGCTCCCTGCTTGAACAGCGCGTAGAGCTGCAGCTTCACGTCGTTGCCCGGGTCCTCTTTCAGCTTCTTCACCGCGGCCGCGGCGTCCTCGAATTTCTTCTTCAGGTCGCTCACTCTCGCCTCCATGACGATCCGCCGGGGCTCTAGCCCCCGCGCGCTCGGCTATTATAAGGAGCCCTCGGATCCGCATCCAACTCGCGACCCACCATGTCAAGCCGCCGCCGAATGTCCAGCGTGGATACCGCCTGGCTGCGCATGGAGCGGCCGACGAACCGGATGGTGATCGTCGGCGTGCTCCTGTTCGACCAGCCGGTCGACTACGATCGCCTGCTGGCCACGCTCGCGGCACGCTTCATGCATTTCGACCGCTTCCGCTGCCGCCCGGTCGAGGACACGACCGGCGCCTGGTGGGAGGAGTCGCCGCGCTTCAGACTGGAGCAGCACGTGCGCCGCACGCGCCTCCCGGGCAGAGGCGGCGCCGCAGCGTTAAAGCGCTTCGTCGCGAGGCTCGTCGCGCAGCCCTTCGATGCGCGCCGCCCTTGGTGGGGCTTCACTCTCGTCGAGGGCTACGACGGTGGGTCGGCGGTGGTCGCGCGCATCCACCACAGCTACGCCGACGGCATCGCGCTGATCCGCGTCATGCTTTCTCTCACCGACGCGTCGTCCCACGCACCGGTGGCGGCCGGCAAGGCCACCCCGGCACCGCGCTTCGCCCCGCGCGAGGACTCCGGGCTGCTCGGGCAGCTCTTCGAGCCCCTCTCGGGCCTGGCGAGCCAGGCGCTGCGGGTCTCCGGCGAAGTCGCCGAGAAGGGGCTGGAGGCCCTCCTCAACCCGGAGAAGATCGTGGCCTATGCGCGCATCGCCGCAAACGTCGCCGGCGAGGTGGCGCAGCTCGCGACGATGCACGACGACTCGCGCACCCGCTACAAGGGCAAGGCGGGGGGCGAGAAACGCATTGCATGGACCGACCCCATTTCGCTCGACGAGGTGAAAGCCGTCGGCAAGGTGCTCGACTGCTCCGTGAACGACGTGCTCCTTGCCACGGTCGCGGGCGCGCTGCGGCGCTATCTCGTCGACCAGGGCGACCCCACCGACGGTCTCGAGCTGCGCGCGATGGTGCCGGTGAACCTGCGCGCCAACGAGGCGGAGATCAAACTCGGGAACCGCTTCGGGCTCGTGACCCTCCTCCTGCCGGTCGGCATCGCCAACCCGCTCGCGCGGCTGTACGAGGTGCATCACCGCATGGAGGCGCTGAAAGGCTCCTACCAGGCGGCGATCGCGTTCGCACTGCTCGGGGCGGCCGGCCTGGCGCCGAAAGCCGTGCAGCAGCAGATGCTCGACCTGCTCGCGAACAAGGCAACCGCGGTGATGACCAACGTTCCCGGCCCGCAGGAACAGCTCTACATGGCCGGGGCCCGACTCCGGCAGATCCTGTTCTGGGTGCCGCAGTCGGGCGACATCGGCATGGGCGTTTCGATCCTGTCCTACAACGGCGGCGTGCAGTTCGGCCTCATCACCGACGCCGCACGGGTGCCCGATCCGGACAACGTCATCGCGCACTTCCGGCCCGAATTCGACCGGCTGCTGATGACCCTCCTGATGGAGCCGTGGGACGTGAAGCGCGACCCGGCGCTCGTCGAGCGCGAGCTCGGCACGGCAGCACGGCACGGAAAGCGGGCGGTCAAGCGGGCGGGCAAGCGGGCGGTCAAGCGGGCGGTCAAGCGGCCACAGGCGAAAGCCGTTGCCTGAGGCTTACTCCTCGAGCTCGGCCTTCGCCGCCTCGACGTCGAGCCGCTCCATCGCGTCCAGCGGCTTCTGCTTCGCCGCCTCGGCGTAGAGTTTCTCGGCCTCTTTCATCCGGTCCTTGCCGAAGACGAGGACGAGGCCGTTCGCGTACTCGATGCGCGCGATCGCCGAGTCCGGGTTGAGCTTGAGCGCCCTCTGGAAGTGCTCTACGGCCGCATCCTTGGCTGCGCCATAGGTAAGCTTGCCGACCAGCGCGCCGACCTTGCCGATGATCTCGGCGTGCCACGTTCCGAGCGCGATCTGCGCATCGGCGTGTTTCGGCTGGAGCTTGATTGCTTTGTCGAGCGCCTCCTTGATCTTGCCGCCGAGGCCCTGCGCGAGCGCCTTCGCAATCGAGATCTCCTGGCCATAGCGGCCGGCCGCCATCGCGAAGAAGTAGTGGGCGTTCGCGTCGCGCGGGCGCTCCCGCATCGCCGCCTCGCCGCGCTCCATTGCCTCATGGAACAGCTTGGCCTTCCGCGGCCCGGCGCGCTCGAGGTAGGTCGCGTAGATCGCCTGCGCCTTGTTGGCGACGTTGGCGCCGTCCGCGCCGGACGCCAGCCCGGCCTCGATCGCACGCCCGAAGTCGCCCAGGTGATAGGCGCGCCACGCCTCCTGGATCGCCTCGTCCTTCGGGATCGGCTCGCAGTCCCCGCGGTGCAGCCGATCCCAGTGTCGCTTGAGGGTTGCGCCGTCGTACACGTAGGCCTTCTCGGGATGGGGAAACTTCGCCCAGCTCGACTTCGCCATCGACTTTCCTCCTCACTCAGGATGACACGTATGCCGCGGCGAGCCGCTCGAACAGCGCACGCGAGCGGTCGGCGAGGAACGGCGCCACGAGCGACATCACCTGGTAGGCGCCGCGCGCGATCATCTCGCCCCCCTGCAGATTGCGCGGATTGCGGACGTACTCGTAGGATAGCCAGTAGGTCGCGACCACGACCATGTTGGTCGCGAGCGCGGCGGCCTCGCCGTGCCGCGTGCGCAGCTCGCCGCCCGCGGCGAGGCCTTCGCACAGCGCGGTTGCGGTCCGCACCTTCTGCTCGAGCAGTCGCTTGAAGTGGATCTCGAGCAGACGGTTGCGCGACAGCAGGTCGTTTAGGTCGCGGTAGAGGAACCGGTAACTCCAGACCGCCTCAAAGAGCACATGCAGGAACAGCCACATGTCCTCGACGTTCGCCGGCCGCGCCGCCGGGGCGGCGAGCACGCCGTCGATCTCGCGCTCGAAGGCGCCGAAGATCGTGTTGACGATCTCGTCCTTGCTGCGGAAGTGGTAGTAGAGATTGCCGGGGCTGATGTCCAGCTCGTCGGCGATGAAGGTGGTGGTGACGTTCGGCTCGCCGAAGTCGTTGAAGAGCCTCAGGCTCGTCTCGAGGATGCGCTCGCGCGTGCGGCGCTTCGGCTTGCGCTCCATTGCATGGGCCTCGTGCGGGCCGCGAAGGATAGCACGCCCCTCCGAGCGGTCAGAGCGCTGCCGGCGCGGTGCTGGCGAGCCAGCGCTCGAGGTCGTCCAGCGACTCGGCAAGCCGTGCGGTGGTCGCCGTCGCCGTGCTGAGAAGCCGGCGCCTGCGCATGCCGCGCACGAGATGCCGGTCGGGATCGGTGAGCGCGTCGAGGCGGATCCGGACGCCGTGTCGGGCGAGGATCGGCGCGAGCGTGTGGCGCCGCGCGAACAGCTCCTTGCGCGTCTTCTGATAGGCGTGCTCCGCGAGCCGGCGCCGGCTCGCGTAGCTGAACATGTTGGTGAAGAACATGTCAGCGTCGTGCTTGTTCGGCTCGAACAGCACCACGTCCGCGTCGCGGAAATCGCGCTTATAACGCTGCATCCCGACCTGCATGCGCGAGTGCACCATCGCGCGCAGCGTCTGCGCCAGGACCACGGGCAGGCCGCCGTCGACCAGCCGCCGTGGCGCATGCGGGTCGACGACTGGGACGCGACTGTCGTAGGGCACGAGCGGATTGATGCAGATGAGGAGCTTCACGCCCTGCTCCAGCGCCACCGATGCGTGAAGCGTGCGCTTGAGCGCGCCGTCGACGTAGAAGCGTCCGTCGATCTCCACGGGCGGAAAAAGCCCGGGCAGCGCCGAGCTCGCCTCGACGGCGCGCGAGATCGGGACGTGGTCGTACCCCGGCGCGCCGAATTCGACCCAGACGCCCGAGTCAAGGTCGGTTGCGACCAGGAACAGCTTGCGCTTCAGCGTGCGGAAATCGTTCGACCGGCCGGGGACGTCGAACAGCCGGCGCAGGAAGCGGTCGATCGCGTCGTTGTCGAACAGCCCCGTCGGGATCGCGCGGCCGACCTGCGCGAAGGACTCCATGAATGCATGCGCGCCGGGCCGGGTGACAAACCGCCACGCGGATGCGATGAGCAGCGGCGGGAGCGAGGCCGCGCGCCGCGCGAACTCCCGGAACGCCGGACGCAGCAGCATGTCCGGCTCGAACGGCTCGCGATGCGACTCGCTCTCGATGAACATCCGGCACATCTCGACCGGCGCGATGCCATTCGCGAGGCCGGCCGCGATAAAGCTGCCCGAACTGACCCCGACGTAGACGTCGAGGTCGGTGAAATCGATGCCCTCGAGGCATTCGGCGAGGGCGGAAAGCGCGCCCACTTCATAAATGCCGCCCAAGGGGCCGCCGCCGGCGAGTGCGACACCCAGCTTGCCGGGCCGGCCCGTCGACCCTGTTTGTCGCGTGCGCTCGGTCATTGGCGCAGATCCGGCACGTCGCGTTCGACGTGGCACGGAAAGCGATATCGCATCGGCGCGCTCGCGGCTACTTCTTCGCCGCACGCCTCGGGCGCTTCGCCCCTTTCGCGCGCGCCCCGTCGAGCTTGCGCACGCTCGCGGTCAAATCCTCGACGCGCTTCGAAAGGTTCTGGATGTCGCGATTCGTCGGAACGCCGAGCTTGTTCAGCGCGCGCGCGACGCGGTCCTCGAACACCTGCTCGAGCTTGTCCCAGGTCGCCGTCGCCCGGGCGGTCGCCTTGGTTGCGGCCTTGCCGACCTGACCGGTGACCGACCCCATTCGCGTCTGCGCAAAACTCCGAGTCCGCGACTCGAGGTTGCGGCCTTTCTTCACCAAGGCGTCGAACACCTTCGCCCCCTCTTCCTGCGTCTTTCCGAACGCGCCCAGTCCGGCCAGCCAGATCTGCTGCGCCGATTCGCGCACTGTTGCGGCGAGCTGATTGTCCGCAGCGCCTTCCGCGATCGCCTTGAGCTTCTTGACCATGTGTATCTCCCGTTCTCGATGGCCGGCGGCCGGGGGCCGCCGCCGCGCCGGTCTTGCCGCCGGCGCTCAATGGCCATTCTAGTTCCTCGGTCTAGAACCGACACCCTAAAACCGCCTGCGTTCCCGGCACCAACTGATTTTCCAGGATCTATAATCCGCCCCCCCGGTGCCGCACTCGCACCGGGACCGCGCATCCGCGCCGCATGGCCGCACAAGGAGGATCGAGCATGCACTACTTCGTCACCGGCGCGACCGGCTTCATCGGCAAGCGTCTCGTCCGCAAGCTCCTCGAGCGCAAGGGCACCCTGGTCCATTTCCTGGTGCGCGACCGGTCGGCCAAGCGCATCGCCGAGCTCCTCGACTACTGGGGCGTGGACGACACCCGCGCGGTCCCGGTGCGCGGCGACCTCGCCCTGCCCGGCCTCGGCATCACCGCCGCGGAGCGCAAGAAGCTCGAGGGCAAGATCAAGCATTTCTTCCACCTCGCGGCGGTGTACGACCTCAAGGCCGACGAGGAGTCGCAGCGCATCGCGAACATCGACGGGACGAAGAACACGGTCTTGTTCGCGAACGAGATCGGCGCCGGCTGCTTCCACCATGCCAGCTCGATCGCCGCCGCTGGCCTCTACGAAGGCGTGTTTCGCGAGGACATGTTCGAGGAGGCCGAGGGTCTCGACCATCCCTATTTCTTGACCAAGCACGAGTCCGAGAAGCTGGTGCGCCAGGACTGCCAGGTGCCCTGGCGCGTCTACCGCCCCGGCCTCGTCGTCGGCGACTCGCGCACCGGTGAGATGGACAAGATCGACGGCCCTTACTACTTCTTCAAGCTGATCCAGCGCCTGCGTCAGCTGCTGCCGCCGTGGATGCCGACCGTCGGCCTGGAGGGCGGGCGGATCAACATCGTCCCGGTCGACTTCGTGGTCGACGCGCTCGATCACATCGCGCACAAGAAGGGCCTCGACGGCAAGTGCTTCCATCTCGTCGACCCGGCCCCGAAGCGCGTGGGCGAGGTCCTGAACACTTTCGCGAAGGCGGGGCATGCGCCGGCCATGTCACTGTACGTGAACGCCGCGCTCTTCGGCTTCATTCCGCGGAGCATCAAGAAGGGGCTCATGGCGCTGACGCCCGTGCGGCGGATCCAGAAGGCGGTCATGAAGGATCTCGGCCTGCCCGAGGACATCCTGACCTTCGTCAACTACCCGACGCGCTTCGATTGCCGCGAAGCCACCGCGGCGCTGAAGGGCTCCGGTATCGAAGTCCCGGCGCTGGAGACCTACGCGTGGCGCCTGTGGGACTACTGGGAGCGTCATCTCGACCCCAGCCTCCTCATCGACCGGACTCTGAAAGGCACCGTGAAGGGCAAGGTCGTCCTGATCACCGGCGGCTCCTCCGGGATCGGGCTCGCGACCGCGCACAAGGTCGCCGCAGCCGGCGCGACGACGATCATCATCGCGCGCGACCCCGAAAAGCTTGCCGAGGCGAAGAAAGAGATCGAGGCGAAGGGCCACTCGGTCATCACCTACTCCGCCGACGTGTCGGACGCGAGCCAGTGCGAGGAGCTGATGCGCAAGCTCGAGGACTTCCACGGGGGCGTGGACATCCTGGTGAACAACGCGGGGCGCTCCATCCGGCGAGCGATCGAGAACTCGTTCGACCGCTACCACGACTTCGAGCGCACGATGTCGGTGAACTACTACGGCGCGCTGCGCCTCACGCTCGGCCTGCTGCCGATGATGATCAAGAAGCGTCGCGGGCACGTGATCAACATCTCGTCGATCGGCGTGCTCACGAACGCGCCCCGTTTTTCTGCCTACGTCGCGTCCAAGGCCGCGATGGACGCGTGGACGCGCTGCGCCTCCTCCGAGTTCGCCGACATGGGCATCCAGTTCACGACGATCAACATGCCGCTCGTTCGGACGCCGATGATCGCGCCGACGAAGATCTACAGCCAGGTCCCGACACTCACCCCGGAGGAGGCGGCCGACATGGTCGTGGAGGGCATCGTGTACAAGCCGGTGCGAATCGCCACACGGCTCGGCGTCTTCGGCGAGGTGCTGCACGCGCTGCTGCCGCGCGTCGCCCAGATCATCATGAACACGACATTCCGCATGTTCCCCGACTCGACCGCGGCGCAGGGCAAGAAGGACGAGGCCACGCCCGCGGCGACGCCTGACATGATCGCGGTGTCGAACCTCATGCGCGGGATACATTTCTAATCGAATGCTGCGCATGACTTCACCGCGGGCCCGCGCTGCGGGCCCGCGTCCATGCGAGTCAGGTCGTTTCTAGCGCGACGCGTTTGCGGCGTCGATCTCTCGCACGAGCAACTCGCGCACCGGACGCGAGAAGTACATCGAGAGGTGCCCGACGCCGGCGAGCCCGACGTTGCGCGCATGGGGATGCACCGCGCTCGCCTGCGGCGCGACGAAGTTGTCGTGATGCGAGTAGATCGACACGAGCGGCGCGGCGAGCCCGCCGCACTCGGCCGCCGCGAGGGCCGTGAGCCAGGGTGAGCCCGGTTCCATCTGGCGTGCGTTCTCGCCCGCCCCGAGATGCGCATGCATGCTGCCGTGATGGGGCGCGCCGAGCGTGATCACGCGCGCCACTCTTGCCCCGCCATGGGCACATAGATACGCGCGCGCCGCCAGGCCGCCCATGCTGTGTGCGACGAGCACGACCCGGTCCCGGCCGGTGACGGCGAGCAACGCGTCGATGCACGCGACGAGCTGGGGCACCCACAGGTCGATGGCGCCGCCAACCGGCTCGAAGCTCACTGCGTGGACGCGTTCGCCGCGCGCGCTCAGCGTGCGCACGAGCGTCCGCCATACGGCGCGGTTGCAGACGTACCCATGCACCAAGAGCACCGGCAGCCGCGCGCCGGGTTGCGACGCCGGTCCCGTCGCGCCCATCCACGCGCGCTGGAACGGCTGCAGGATCGCATACGCGGCGACGATCGCCACGATCTCCGCGACCACGTGGCGGATCAGCGCCATCGGACCGATCCGGAATGGCGCCGGCACGGCACTGTGCCACCACCATGCGAGCGCGTAAGTGCCAAGACCGAAGCCGATGCGCACGACGAGCGCGCACCCGACGGCAAAGAGCACCGCGCAGCCGGTGCTCCAGCCCCGTGCGCCGACGAGCCACGCGCCGACGAGGACATAGAGCGCGAGCTCCGCCGCGAGGAGGCGGCGCAGCGCGCGGGCGAGCGTGCCGCTCACGCGCCCTGGGGAACCGGTTTGCCGGTCAGCGCGCCGGCGAGCGCCGTAGCGTTGCGCGCGACCAGTGCGTAGATCGAGAGCTGCGGGTTGGCGCCGACGCTGGTCGGAAAGATCGACCCGTCGTGCACCGAGAGATTCTCCAACTGGAAGTGGCGCCCATTGGCGTCGACCACGCCGCGCTGCGGCCCGTCGGCCATTGCGCAGCCGCCCATGACGTGCGCCGACACCACCCGCGTGAGCAACGGCTCGAGCGGCAATGCGGCGATTCCCGCTTTCGCCGCGGCCCAGGAACCGTACGGTGCGGCCCGCTCGTGCACCGGGAGGACCTCGCGCGCCCCCGCGGCGAACTGGATCTCGGCCATCGCGAGCAGCGCCCGCCGGACCCCCTCCCAGAGATACGGCGTGAGCGGGTACGCGAGCACCGGCGATCCGTCCTCGCGCAGCCCCACATTTCCGCCTGGGCTGTCGGGATGGAACCCGTCGCGCAGGAGCGCCAGCAGAACCTGCGAATCGGGGAACGCCTTCATCAGCCCGGCATGCTGCGCGCCGAACCCCTGCAGCGTCATGCCGTAGAGCACCGGGTGCAGCGGCGCCGCCTCGAGCTTGAATCCGACCGGCCCGTCGACGGGACCGCGCTCGAGGAAGTGATCCGAGTAGACCGATTGCGGCGCGCCGGCATATCCCCGCACCGGCTGCGGCATCACCGCGGCGGAGATCACGGTCGGATGCAGGAACGTCCGAAACCCGAGCACGCGGTGCGGATCGGGCGCCCCGCTGCGCAGGAGCAGCGCCGGCGAGCCGATGCCGCCGGCGGCCATGACGTAGTGACGCGCACGCACGGTGACACGCCGTCCGGTCGGATGCACGCCGCGCGCGTCCAGCGCGCGGCACTCGAGCCCCGCCGCACGGCCCCGGCTCAGGCGCAGGCGCTCCGCACGCGCCAGGCAGACTAGTCGCGCACCGCGCTCGAGCGCCGCCGGGATCGTCGTCACCAGCATCGACTGCTTCGCGTTGGTCGGGCAGCCCATGCCGCAGTAGCCGAGATTCAGGCAGCCGCTGACGTTGCGGCGGATCGCCGCGGTGGCGATCCCGAGCGTCGCACCGCCGCGGCGGAGCAGCTCGTTGTTCTCGTTTGCCGGCACCGTCCACGGCGCGATCGCGAGGCGCCGCTCCATGCGCTCGAACCACGGCGCGAGCGCCGGCGTGGTGAGCTCGCGCAGACCGAAGCGTTCGCCCCAGTACGCGAGCGTCGCCTCGGGCGTGCGGAAGCTCGAAGTCCAGTTCACCGTCGTCGAGCCGCCGACGTTGCGGCCCTGCAGGATCGTGATCGCCTTGTCGAGCGTCTTGCGCGCTGCCGACTCCTGGTAGAGCTGCGGGTAGGCCTCGGCCTCGAGCATGCGAAAGTCGGTCGAGCTCTTGAGCGGCCCTTCCTCGATCAGCACGACCGCGAGTCCCGCCGCCGCGAGAATCTCCGCGGTGACGCCACCGCCCGCGCCGGTGCCGATGATCGCGACGTCCGCCTCGAGCGCCAGGTCGCGCTCGAGGCGCGATGCGTCGGTGACTTTCCAGCCCGACGCGAGCCCGGCGCGGATCGGGTCGCGGCTCATCCGAGCGCCGGCGGACCGGGGTAGCCGATCGCCGGCCAGCTGTCCGGGCGCGCGTACCACGCCGCGAGGACGAGCTCATGCAACGCGTGATACGCCTGCTGGAGCAGAGTCCAGCGACTGAAGCGCCAGCGCTCCAGGAACGCGGCGACCTCCGCGGGCGACGCCTGGGGCCACGGGGCGCTCACGCCGGCGAGCAGGCGCCGCCCGAACCACGACGCGAGGAGCGCGAGGAGCTGTTTCACCTCGGCCTGCAGATGTGCCGGCAGTCCCGCGACGGCGCGATCGATGCTGCCCACGATCACCGCGAGACTCGCGCCGGCCGCCCCGGTGCCGGCGAGGATCGCCGGCGCGATCGCGCCGAGCACCTCGCGGTCCTCCTCGGTCAGTACTTCGAGCGGGTCGGCGCCGGTTGCCGCGCGATAGCCCTTCTGCGCGCGCGCGACGCCGGCGGCGGCGAGCAGCAGCCCGCCCGCGACTCCGAACTTGAGGAACTGCCGGCGGGAAACCATCTAACGCAGGAGGAAGCCGATGAGACGCTCGAAGGTCTTGCCGTACGGCGGCTTGAAGAGCGCCATCGCGTTCACGCGCGCCTGGCGGAAGACGCCCTTCTGCTTCGAGAAGGCGAGGAAGCCGTCGTGCCCGTGGTACTGGCCCATGCCGCTCGGTCCGACGCCGCCGAACGGCAGATCGTCCTGCGCGATGTGCAGGATGGTGTCGTTGATCGTGACGCCGCCGGCGACGGTCTCGGTCAGCACGCGGCGGATGCGCGACTCGTCCCGATCGAAGCAATAGAGCGCGAGCGGCCGCGGCCGCGCGTTGACGTACGCGAGCGCGTCGTCGAACGACGCGTAAGCGACCACCGGCAGGATCGGCCCGAAGATCTCCTCGCGCATCACGCGGCACGCGTCCGGGGCACCGACGAGCAGCGTCGGGGGAATCCGCCGCGTGCCGGCGTCCGGCGCCACGCCGGACGGCCCGAGCATGAGCACCTCCGCGCCCTGCTCCCGCGCCTCGTCGACATAGCCGGCGAGCCGCGCAAAGTGCCGCGCGTCGATGATCGATGTGTAATCCGGGGAACGCAGCGGATCCGGATAGCAGGCCGCGACGACCCGGCGCGCGGCGTCGACGAACTCGCGCAGCCGCACCGCGGGGACGAGCGCGTAGTCGGGCGCGATGCATGTCTGCCCGGCGTTCATCAGCTTGCCGATCAGAATGCGCTCGGCCGCCGCCTCGATCGGGTAGTCCGGACCGACGATCGCCGGCGACTTCCCGCCGAGCTCGAGCGTGACCGGCGTGAGATTCTCCGCCGCCGCCCGCATCACCGCGCGACCCACGCCGGTCGACCCCGTGAACAGGAGGTGATCGAACGGCAACGCCGCGAACGCCCGCCCGACCTCGGCATCGCCAGTCACGATCGAGACCTCGTCGGAATCGAGCGCCCCCCGCACCAGCTCGGCGAGCAGCGCGCCGGTCGCCGGCGCGAGCTCCGACATCTTCACCAACGCACGGTTGCCCGCCGCCACGGCGGCGACGAGCGGGCCGATCGCGAGATAGACCGGGTAGTTCCAGGGGACGATGATCCCGACCACACCGAGCGGCTGTGCAATCACCTGCGAGCGGCCGGGCAGGAACCATAGCGACGTGGCACGCCGCTTGGGCCGCATCCACTTGCGCAGGTGGCGGCGCGCGTGGCGCACCGCCTCCAGGCTGGGGAACAGCTCGAGCAGCCGCGTCTCGTGCGTGGAGCGGTGGCCGAAGTCCCGCGACACCGCGTCGGCGATCGCGACCGCGTTGTCGCGCAGCAGTTGCTCCAGCGCGGCGAGGCGCCGATCGCGCGTCCCCGCATCGGGATAGGGCGAGCGCGCGTAAGCCGCGCGCTGCGCGTCGAAGCGCTGCGCGAGGCTCGCGGCGCCGGAAGTGGGAACCTGCGTGCTGGGGTCGTTCATTCGCGGCACCCGGTTGGAATCGCGCTCGATTCTAGCGCCGGGCCGTAGAACCCTCGCTCTAATGCGGGCAAGCAGCGACGGGAGGCGCGCGCGCCTCCCTATAATTGCGCCGCATGACTACGGACGCGTCCGATTTGGTCACCCCTGCACAGCGACTGCGCGAGGGCGTCGCACGAGTGCGCGTGCTGCGCGACGCGGCCCGCGCCGACCCGGTCCTCACGCAGGACCGGCTGCTGGTGCGCGCGTGGCAGGCCGACCGGCTCGCACGCACCTACCCCGACCTGCTCTCGAGCCCGCGTTACGGTCCCGCGGCGGCGTTCTTCCTGTCCGACCTGTACGGCCCCAGGGACTTCTCCGCGCGCGACGAGGAGGTCGCTCGCATCATCCCGACCATGACGCGCATGCTCCCGTCGAGCGCGCTCGAGACGATTGCCCTCGCGGTCGAGCTGGACGCGCTCGCCGAGGGGCTCGACCAGCGCGTAGCCGTCGCGCTGCGCGGGCTGCAGCCGGGGGCGCACGCGCTCGAGATCTCGGCGGCCGCGTACGCCGAGGCGTACCGCGCCGCGGGCTCGAAAGCGGAGCGCGAGCGGCAGATCTGGCTCACCGGCCGCATCGGCATCGCGCTCGATCGGCTGTCGCGCAAGCCCCTGATCGCGGGCGCCCTCCGGCTGATGGAGGGACCGGCGCACGCGGCCGGGCTCGGCGCGCTGCACGATTTCCTCGCGCGCGGCTTCGGCGCCTTTCGCGGCATGCGCGGCGCCGACGAGTTTCTGGCGGTCATCGGCGCCCGCGAGACCCGGATCAACGCCCGGCTCTTCGCCGCCGACCTGCGTCCCTTCGACTCCGAGGGCACCTGACCGCCGACCCTGCGGTTGCACCCGACAGGTCTCTTGGCTACGCTTCGCCCCTCCGCTGCGGGGACCCGCCCGGCGGCCGGACCAGTGGGACCAACAACCAGCGGGAGCGACAACATGGGGAGCGATAACGTGGACAAGCCCTGGCTGAAGAGCTACCCCACCGGCATGCCGGCGGAGATCGACATGAAGACGTTCTCCTCGGTGCGGGACATCCTGGAGAAGAGCTGCCAGCGCTTCGCCGACAGGCCGGCCTACTCGAACCTCGGCGTCACGCTCACCTACCGCGAGCTCGATCGCCTGAGCCGCGACTTCGCGGCGTTCCTGCAGTCGCTGCCCGGCCTCGCGAAGGGCGAGCGCGTCGCGCTCATGATGCCGAACCTGCTCCAGTATCCGATCGCGCTGTTCGGCGTGCTGCGCGCGGGAATGACCGTCGTGAACGTCAACCCGCTGTACACCGCGCGCGAGCTCGAGCACCAGCTCAAGGACTCGGGCGCCCGCGCCATCGTGGTCGTTGAGAACTTCGCGCACACCGTACAGCAGGTCATCGACAAAACGGCGGTCGACACGGTGGTCACCACGCAGATCGGCGACCTCCTCCCCGTCCCGAAGCGCTGGATCGTCAACTCCGTCGTCAAGCGCGTGAAGAAGATGGTCCCGGCGTGGCGTATCGACGGCGCAATCGAGTTCCGTGCGGCGCTGCGCCGCGGCGCCGGCGCGCCGCTGAAGGAGGTGCCGCTCACGCACGGCGACATCGCCTTCCTGCAGTACACGGGCGGCACGACCGGCGTGGCGAAGGGCGCGATGCTCACCCACGGCAACATCGTCGCAAACCTGCAGCAGTGCTCGGCCTGGATCGGCCAGGACCTCAAGGACGGCGAGGAAGTCATCATCACCGCGCTGCCGCTGTACCACATCTTCTGCCTCACCGCGAACTGCCTGGTGTTCATGAAGCTCGGCGGCGAGAACGTGTTGATCACCAACCCGCGCGACATGCCTGGTTTCGTGAAGACGCTCGCCGGCAAGCCCTTCTCGATGCTGACCGGGGTCAATACGCTGTTCAACGGCCTGCTCAACACGCCGGGCTTCGACCAGCTCGACTTCAAGCGCGTGAAGTTCTCGCTTGGCGGCGGCACGGCGGTCCAGCGCGCGGTGGCCGAGCGCTGGCAGAAGGTCACCGGCACGCGCCTCGTCGAAGCTTACGGTCTCACCGAGACCTCGCCCGCGGCGTGCATCAACCCGCTCGGGTCCGAGTTCAACGGCACGATCGGCCTGCCGATCCCGTCCACCGAGGTCGCCATCATGAGCGACGACATGAAACGGCTGCCGGTGTTCGACGGCAAAGGGCCGGTGGAGCCGTGCACCGGCGAGATCTGCATCCGCGGGCCGCAGGTGATGAAAGGCTACTGGAAGCAGGACGCCGAGACCGCGAAGGTGCTCACGCCCGACCGGTGGCTCAAGACGGGCGACGTCGGGTTCATGGACACGCGCGGCTACGTCACCATCACCGACCGCAAGAAGGACATGATCCTCGTATCGGGATTCAACGTGTATCCGAACGAAATCGAAGGCGTGGTCGCGATGCACGCCGGCGTGCTCGAGTGCGCCGCGGTCGGCGTGCCCGACGACAAGTCCGGCGAAGCGGTGAAGGTGGTCGTCATCAAGAAGGATCCGGCCCTGACGGCGGAGGACGTGCTGAAGCACTGCCGCGTGCACCTGACCGGCTACAAGATTCCGAAGTACGTCGAGTTCCGCACCGAGCTGCCGAAGACCCCAGTTGGCAAGGTCCTGCGCCGGGAACTGCGCGACGCGCCGAAGGCGAAAGCGGCGGCCTGATCCCCGGTCCCGCGCCGCCCCGGCGCGGCGCGATCACTATGTTCAGAGCTTGCGCAAAGCATAGGCCGCATGGACTATGCCTTCCGGCGGTGCTTGCACGCCTTTTGTGAAACGAGCGATTTCCCGCGTACCTGCAATACGTTAGTGCAGTCGCGCCTATGACCCTGATTGAGCCGCGGAAAAAGGCGGCAGCCCCTAGGACATCGTCATGCTTGTGGACATCGCCGCTCTTTCCTATAGTGAAGTCGATCGCTTTCACGGTGCTGTAACGCGCAAGGTTCAGGATCAGCTTCGGCCGGCGCAGCGTCGACCGGACCCTTACCTCCAAGAGCGCTGGTCATCGCGCTCTTCCTCCCTGTTGACGGCCCTCCGGGCCGTCTTTTTTTCCCCTACGTCTGCAGGACGTATCGGCCCGGCGCGGCATCGAGCGGCGGCAACCCGCGCTCGGGCGCGCCGAACGGCGGCGGCGCCACCTTGGCGGACGAGCGCGCTGCCAGCCAGTCGCACCATTCCGGCCACCACGACCCCTGCTTCACCGGCGTGGCGGCGAACCAGGTGTCCGGGTCGGCATACTTCGCACTCGCGGCGCGCGTGGCGACGCGGAACTGCCGCTTCGACGTCGCCGGCGGATTGACGACGCCGACGTTGTGGCCCCCGCTCGTCAGCAGGAACGTGAGCTCGGTGTCGGCGATCAGGTTGATCTTGTACACGGAGCGCCACGGCGAGACGTGATCGCGCTCGGTGCCGACCACGAACAGCGGCGCGCGGATGTCGGACAGCGCCACCGGCTTGCCGTCGACGAAGTAACGCCCTTCCGCGAGATCGTTGTTCAGGTAGAGGCTGCGCAGGTACTCGCTGTGCATCCGGTAGGGCATGCGCGTCGCATCCGCGTTCCAGGCCATCAGGTCCATCACCGGCTCGCGCTCGCCCATGAGGTACTTGTTCACCATGCGCGACCAGACCAGGTCTTTCGAGTTGAGGAGACGGAATACGCCGGTCATCTGCTTGCCGTCGAGGTAGCCCTGCTCCCACATCAGGTCCTCGAGGTAGGCGATCTGCGACTCGTCGATGAAGAGACCGAGCTCGCCCGGCTCTTTGAAATCGGTCTCGGCGGCAAGCAGCGTCAGCGTTCCGATGCCATCGCGGCCGTCGCGCGCCAGCGCGGATGCCGCGATGGCGAGCAGCGTGCCGCCGAGGCAGTAGCCCACTGCGTTTATGCGCCGGTCCGGCAGGATCCCCCGCACCGCGTCGAGCGCCGCGAGCACGCCACCCTTCAGGTAGTCGTCCATGCCGAGATCGCGGTCGCGCGCGTCGGGGTTCTTCCACGACATCATGAACACCGTGTGGCCGCGGTCCACCAGGTACTTGACCAGCGAGTTCGCCGGCTGCAGGTCGAGGATGTAATACTTCATGATCCACGACGGCACCACGAGCACCGGCTCGGCCCAGACCTCGGGCGTCGCCGGCGCGTACTGGATCAGCTCGATCAGGTGGTTCCGGAACACCACCCGCCCGGGCGTGAGCGCCAGGTTTTTCCCGACCTCGAAGCGCGCCTCGCCCTCGCCGTGGCGCCCGGCGGCGATGCGCAATGCGTCGGCCCACCAGTTGTACGCGCCTTGCCACAGGTTCATGCCCCAGGTCGACGCCGTCCGCTGCGTCACGACCGGGTTCGACCCGATGAAGTTCGACGGGCTGACGGTGTCGAGCAGCTGCCGGGTCACGAACGTCACGACCTCCTCGTGGCCGCGCGACACGCCGCGCACGCCGCTCGTGGCGTTGTAGGCCCACTGTTGCGCGAGCAGGAACGACTGGTAGTAGAAGTTGTACGGAAAGGTCTGCCACAGCGGGTCGCGGAAGCGCTGGTCCTGCGGCAGCGGCGCAATGCAGGGCTCGACCCGCCCCGCCCCGGGTTCGATCTGCGCGCGCGCCCACTCCGCGCCGTAGAGCATCAGCCGGTGCCACTTGCGTGCCGCCTTCGCCGCGAGCCACTGCTGCTTGCCCGGCGACATCCCGAGTTGCATGCCCCAGTCGAGGGTGCACTTGGCGAGCGCGAGCGGCGAGACGCCCTGCCACACCGGCGCGAGCGCCAAATTGATCATCCGGTCGAAGTTGAGGACCGGCGCGTGCTCGCTGTCGAGGTCGTAGGGATTCACGGCCGGCTCCTTGCGAAGTTACCTGGCGGCGCCCGGCGCCGGCTTCTCCGCCTGCTCCATCGATTTGAGCGTCGTGGCGCTGGCGTCGGTCCAGTAGACGTGCTCGACCCGACGGCCCTGCGCGGGGATCGTCACCATCCGCTTCTGCGTGGCACCGCCGAACGCGAGTTGGAGCTCGTAGCGGCCGGGCGGGAACCGCCCGACGAACCACGGCCCCTCGAGCGTCGTCTCGAGCACCTTCGCGCCGCGCGCGTCGAGCGCGAGCAGTTTCACGTCGGCAAGGAAGGCCCCGGTCTTCTGCGCGGCTGCCACGAGCTTCAGGTTGTAGTCCGGGAGCATGAGAGTGAGTTCATCCCGCTCGCCTTCGCCAATCCCGCCGCTCGCGTAGCGGATGCCATCCGAGCTCTGTAGCGACAACTGCGCGCCCGCGTTGCCCGCCAGGACGAGCGCGAAGAGGAGGGACGCCGGTCTGAGTCGCAACGACATGAAAACACCTCTCAATTAGAACGATAGGACGAGAATGGCGCGGCCGGTTGACCCCGGTCAAACCCGGCAGCAACTGGATTCCCGCGTTCGCGGGAATGACGGGCTGCGTGGGCCCGTCTCATCGCTTTCGGCCCCGCGCGCACGGTGGCGCCACGGCCGCCGAACGGCGACCGACCAACTCCAGCACCTCCGCGAGCGGCCGCGAGTTCAGCACGTCCCCCGCCTCGAGCCACCCGCGCCGCGCCTGCCCGACGCCGAACGCGAGGTTCTCGAAGTCGTGCACGCTGTGCGCGTCCGAGTTGATCGCGACCAGCGCGCCCTCCTCCTTCGCCATCCGCGCCGCGGTGTCGTCGAGGTCGAGGCGGTCGGGGTGCGCGTTCAGCTCGAGCGCGACGCCGCGCGCCTTGGCCCGGCGGATGACGGCTTGCATATCGATCTCGCACGGCTCACGCTCGTCGATGAGGCGCCCGCTCGGGTGTGCGAGGATCGACACGTACGGGTTGTCGAGCGCCTTCAGGACGCGCGCGGTCTGCCGAACGCCCGGGAGATTGAAGCGCGCGTGCACCGCGGCGACCACGACATCGAGCTTCGCGAGCACGCTGTCGGGCAGGTCGAGCGAGCCGTCCTCCAGGATGTCCACCTCGATCCCCTTCAGGATCGCAATGCCCTTCAGCTCGGCGTTCAGGCGGTCGATCTCGTCGAGCTGCTTCGCGAGCCGAACCGAGTCGAGGCCGTGCGCCTGCGTCTCGCGCTGCGAGTGCTCGGTGACGGCGATGTAGTCGAGTCCGCGCGCCTTCGCCGCCAGCGCCATCTCGCGGAGCGAGCTCCGCCCATCGGAGGCCTTGGTGTGCAGGTGCAGATCGCCGCGCAGGTCGCCGAGCTCGACGAGCCGCGGAAGCTCTCCGCGGCGCGCCGCCTCGATCTCGCCGCGGTCCTCGCGCAGCTCGGGCGGGATCCACGGCAAGTCCACTGAAGCGAACACCGATTCCTCGGTCTCGCACGCGACGCGCTTCTCGCCCTTGAAGACGCCGTACTCGTTGAGCTTGAGCCCGCGCTCCTGCGCGAGCCGACGGATCGCGATGTTGTGCGCTTTTGAGCCGGTGAAGTAATGCAGCGCCGCGCCGAAGCTCTCCGGCGGCACTGCCCGTAGGTCGACCTGAAGCCCGCACTTGAGGACGACGCTCGCGCGCGTGTCGCCCTTCGCGAGCACCTCGCGGACCTCGGGGTACTTCACGAAGCGCTCCATCACCGGTACGCCGGCGGCCGCGGTGACGAGGATGTCGATGTCGCCGACCGTCTCCTTCATCCGGCGGTAGCTGCCGGCGATCACGACCTCCCGCGCGCCCCGGGCGCCCTTCAGGTATGCCGCGAGCGGTAGTGCGTATTGCGCGGCGACCGCGAGCTTGAAGCGCCTCGCCTGGCCGAGCCGCGCCTGGACTGCCTCAACGATGTGCGCCTCGGTCTTCGCGCCAAAGCCCGGCACGTCGCGGATCTTCCCCTTGCGCGCGGCCTCGAGAAGCTGGGGCAGCGTGTCGATGTCGAGCGACTCGTGCAGCGCTTTCACGCGCTTCGGCCCGAGACCGGGAATCTTCAGGAGCTCGGTAATCGCGGGCGGGAGTTGCCGCTGCAGCTTCTCGAGCAGCGCGCAGGTCCCGGTCGCGACGATCTCGTGGATCTTCGCGTCGAGGTCCGCGCCGATGCCCGGCAGCTTCGGGTACGCCTTGCCGGCCACGATCGCCGCCGCGAGGTCCAGGCGCAGATCGCCGACGGTGCGCGCGGCGTTGCGGTACGCGCGGACGCGGAACAGATTCGCCTCGCTGAGCTCGAGAAGATCGGCGATGTCCGCGAAGACTCGGGCGATGTCGGCGTTGTGGACGGGCATGAGGACGAGGTTACGCGCCGGTAGCCCAGCCCCGTTGACAACGGTCAACCATCGCCGCGCCGCCGTCATTCCGGCGCAAGCCGGAATCCAGCTCGTCCTGGATCCCGGCGTCCGCCGGGATGACGAACAGACCTACGCCGGGAGGACGCTCAACCCGCCGTGCCGAGCGCCTCGCGCACCGCGTCGTCGACTGTCTCGAGCCACACGAACTTCAGGCGCTCGCGCGCGCTCTCGGGCACGTCCTGCAGATCCTTGCGGTTGCGCGCGGGCATCATCACCGTCGTGATGCCGGCGCGCATCGCGGCGAGCACCTTCTCCTTGATCCCGCCAACGGGCAGCACCAGACCACGCAGGCTAATCTCGCCCGTCATCGCGGTGTCGTGCCGCACCGGCCGCTCGGTGAGGAGCGAGGCGAGCGCCATGAACATCGCCACGCCCGCGCTCGGGCCGTCTTTCGGGATTGCGCCCGCCGGCACGTGCACGTGCACGTCGCTCTTGTCGAAGAGCGCGGCGTCGATGCCGAGGCTCGCGGCCTGCGACTTCACCAGCGTGAGCGCCGCCTGCGCGCTCTCCTTCATCACGTCGCCGAGCTGGCCGGTCAGGATCAGCTTCCCGCTGCCCGAGGTCCGGCTCGCCTCGATGAACAGGATGTCGCCGCCCACCGGCGTCCAAGCGAGACCGGTCGCGACGCCCGGCAGGCTCGTGCGGCTGGCGAGCTCCGCCTCGTACTTGGCCGGACCGAGGATCTCGGCGAGCTGCGGCACCTCGATACGCACCGGCGCGGGCGCGCCTTCGGCGATCTTTACTGCCGCATGGCGCAGCACCGCGCCGATCTCGCGCTCGAGGTTGCGCACGCCCGCTTCGCGCGTGTAGTCGCGGATGATCGCCGCGAGCAGCGCGTCGCCGGCTTGCATCTGATCGGCCTTCAGCCCGTTCGCCTCCAGCTGCCGCCGCACCAGGTAGCGCTTCGCGATCTGGAGCTTCTCCTCCTCCGTGTAGCCCGGAAGGTGGATGATTTCCATGCGATCGCGCAGCGGGCCCGGCACCGAGTCGAGTACATTGGCGGTGGTGATGAACACCACCTTCGACAGGTCGAACGGCACGCCCAGGTAGTTGTCACGGAACGTGTGGTTCTGCTCCGGGTCGAGCACTTCCAGCAGCGCCGCGTTCGGGTCGCCGTGGAAGCCCTGCCCGATCTTGTCGACCTCGTCGAGCATCAGTACGCAGTCGCGGCTGCCGGCCTTCTTGAGCGCCTGGACGATGTTGCCGGGCAGCGACCCGATGTAGGTGCGCCGGTGGCCGCGGATCTCCGCCTCGTCGTGCACCCCCCCGAGCGAGATGCGCGCGAACTTGCGCCCGAGCGCGCGGGCGATCGACTGGCCGAGCGAGGTCTTGCCGACCCCGGGCGGGCCGACGAAGCACAGGATCGGCGCGTGCCCCTCGGGCGCGAGCTTGCGCACCGCGAGAAACTCGAGGATGCGGCGCTTGACCTTCTCGAGGCCGTAGTGGTCCTCGTCGAGGATCCGGCTCGCCTCGGTGAGGTCGATCGCGGGCGGCGCCCCGGCCTTCCACGGCAACTCCACCAGCCAGTCGACATACGTGCGCGCCATCGAGTACTCGCTCGACGAGTCGGGCATCCGCGCGAGACGTTTGACCTCCTTTTTGGCGTGCGCGAGGACCTCTTCGGGCATGCCGGCGGCCTCGATCGCGCGCTCGATGTCGGCGAGCTCCGCGGCGGTGCCCTCGCCCTCGCCGAGCTCCTTCTGGATCTGGCGCATCTGCTCGCGCAGCACGTATTCGCGCTGGCGCTCGTCCATCGTCGCCTTGGTGCGCGACTCGATCTCGCGCGAGAGCTTCAGCACCTCGATGCGATGCGCGAGCATCCCGAGCACGCGGTCGACCCGCGGCTCGACCTCGAAGACCTCGAGCACCGCCTGCTTCTCCGCCGGCTTCACGTCCATGAAGCCCGCGACCATGTCGGCGAGCTGGCCGGCGGACGTGTAGCTCTGCACCGCGTGCACCATCTCCTGCGGCGTCTCGGGCAGCAGCTCCAGCGCCTGCACCGCGCGCTCCTTGAGCTGCACGAGACGTGCCTCGGTTTCTTGGCCGGCCTCTTCGGGAGGCGCGATCCGCGCCACGCGGGCGACGAGGAACGGGTAGCCGTCGAGGAACTCGACGACGCGGAAGCGCGCCTCGCCTTGCGAGACGATGTGGTTCGTGCCGTCCGGCGTGGTGATGTAGCGCAGGATCTGCGCGACGGTGCCGACGCCGTGCAGGTCGGCCGGGCCGGGCTTCTCGACCTTCGGGTCCTTCTGCAGCAGCAGCCCGATCGGCTTGTCGGCCTTGACCGCGGCCTGCGCGGCGCCAACCGAGAGCTCGCGCCCGATCGTCACCGGCAGCACCATGCCCGGGAAGAGCACGAGGTTGCGCACCGGCACGAGGATCAGCGCGTCGTCCGGGATCTCCAGCGGCTGCGCTGCGCCGCGCACCGTCGCGGGCGCTGCAGGCGGCGTCGCGTTCGTAGGCTCCGGGGGATTCTTCTCGAGTTCCATGGTTCTCACCTCACGCAAACCGCCGCAGTCCGATCACGAGACACCCGCGATCGAGCTGCTGCGTGATCAGCTCGAACCGGCCCGACGGCAGTGCGACGCGCCGCTCGAAGCGGCCGTGCGGCAGCTCGAGCCGGCGGATCTTCCTGGTGTGCGCGACCCGCGGCAGCTGCCGCTCGCCGCGCACCACCAGCTCGGCGCCTTCCAGTCCCACCGCGATCTGCTCGATCGCGACGCCGGGGAGCGCGTAGAACAGCCACAGCTCGTCGTCGGACTCGAAGATGTCCACCGGGGGCTCCCACTTGGGCGCCGCCGCGGGACGCACGCTGACCTCGAAGAAGCGCCGCTGCAGGCGGTTCGCCTCGTCGAGCATCTCCAGGGCTTGCGCCCACATCCACTGATTCGGGTCCCGCGATTGCATCGGCTCCTGCTCCGGTCTGCCGGGCTGTCGTTCCGCTGGTAGATGGATGCCCGGCCGGCGCAATCAAGCCCTGTGGAGGATTTCCTGCCGGCGCCCCGACCGTCCCCGGGCGGCGTGACCCCGCGTGACCATTTCCCCGCCCCGCGGTGCCCGGCGCGCCGGGACCGGGACCCGGTCCGGTAGGATCTGCCTCGACCGCTGAACGCGTTTCAGTTTGTAAGAACAAGAACTCCGTAGCCCGCCCGCCAGTCCATTTCCAGACCGCCGCAGGAATCCGCGCAGCGTTCCGCGCAGTGTTCCGTAACCCCTGCGCTCGTCGCTGCCATCGGGCCCGCGCCGTCGCCGGCGCCCGACACGACCGAACCACCGGAAAAGACATGCGTCGTCTGCTGCCACTCCTCGCCCTGTCTGCGCTGCTCGCAGCCGATCCCGTGGCTGCGGCCGCGCGCCGTCCCGCGGACCCGGCGCAGTGGCTGCAGCCGGCGATCCGGTTCTCCGGCCAGGACCGGCAACGCATCGACAGCTGGTTCAAGCGCTACCCCGAATACGTCACCCGCACTTACGACCCCGACGGGAAGCTGCCGCCGCAGGTGGATCGCGAGCTCGCCCCGACCGATCGGCTGCCCCGCAACGTCGCCAAAGCGCGCCTGCCCTGGCCGCTCGAGAACCAGCTCTCGACGGTGCCGCCGGGCGTGGAGCGCGCGATCGTCGGCCGGCATCTGGTGATGCTCGATGCGCGCACGTCGACCGTGCTCGACATCATCCGCGACGTCGTCCGGTAGTTCCTCTCGCCTCCCCGGTTCACCGGCGCTGGCTCACCGGGTGAGCCACTGCCCCCCGCATCCTTCTCCTCGTGCGAAACACGGGGAGGATGGGAATGGGAGCGTTCTTCGAAAGCGCGCTGGATCTCTTCGGTGACGCGGGTGACCCGCGTGACCCGCGCGCGCGGCTGCGGCCGCCGGCGCGCGGCGCCGAGGCACTCGTCGACCAGCTGAAGCGCAACGATTGCGCGCGGATCGCCGGCGAGGTCGTCGTCCCCGCGCGCGACGCGCGGCACGCCGACTTCCCTGCGGGCCTCGACCCGCGGCTCGCCGGAGCACTGCGCGAGCGCGGCATCCTCAACCTGTACAGCCACCAGCGCGAGGCGTGGGACCACGTCGCCGCCGGGCGTGACACGGTCGTGGTCACGCCGACCGCCTCGGGCAAGACCCTCTGCTACAACCTGCCGGTCATCGACGCCGCGCTCAAGACCGGCGCGAAGGCGCTCTACCTCTTCCCCACCAAGGCGCTCTCGCAGGATCAGGTCGCCGAGATCCTGGAGCTGAACGCGGCCGGCAACCTCGGCATCCGCGCCTACACTTTTGACGGCGACACGCCGGGCGATGCGCGCAAAGCGGTGCGCACAAAGGGCGACATCGTCGTCTCCAACCCGGACATGCTCCACCAGGGCATCCTGCCCCACCACACCAAGTGGGCGCAGTTCTTCGAAGCGCTGCGCTTCGTCGTGATCGACGAATTGCACACCTACCGCGGCGTCTTCGGGTCGCACGTCGCAAATCTCATCCGGCGGCTGAAGCGCGTCTGCCGCTTCTACAACGCGCGCCCGACCTTCGTTTTCTGCTCGGCCACGATCGCGAATCCGGTCGAGCTCGCTGAGCGGCTGCTCGGCGGCCCGGTCGCCGCGGTGACCGAGTCCGGCGCGCCGAGCGGCCGCAAGCACCTGCTCGTCTGGAACCCGCCGGTGCTCAATGCCGACCTCGGGATCCGCGCCTCGGCGCGCTCGCAGTCGACGCGCATCGCGCGGCTCGCCATCAAGATGGGGCTCAAGACGATCGTCTTCGCGAACTCGCGGCTGGAGGTCGAGGTGCTGACCAAGTATCTCAAGGACGTCTACGACCGCGATCCCCGCAAGCCCGCGCGCATCGCCGCCTATCGCGGCGGCTACCTGCCCACCGAGCGGCGCGACAAGGAGGCGAAGCTCCGCGCCGGCCAGCTCGATTGCGTCGTGTCCACCTCGGCTCTCGAGCTGGGCATGGACATCGGCGCCCTCGACGTGTGCGTCCTCAACGCGTACCCGGGCAGCGTCGCCGGCGCGCTGCAGCGCTTCGGCCGCGCCGGGCGCCGCCAGCGCACCGCGGTCGGCGTGCTCGTATGCTCGAGCGATCCGCTCGACCAGTACCTCGCGCGCAACCCGGACTTCTTCCTCGGCGCGAGTCCGGAGCACGCGCGCATCGACCCGGACCAGCTGCTGATCCTCATGGACCACATCCGCTGCGCCGCGTTCGAGCTGCCGTTCGACGCGAGCGAAAGCTTCGGGGGCGTGACGCTCGACGAGGCGCTCGGCTATCTCGCCGATCAGGGCGTCGTGCATCGCGACGGTGAGCGCTGGCACTGGATCGCCGACAGCTACCCGGCCAACTCCGTCAGCCTGCGCTCGATCGCCGAGGGCAACTTCGTCGTGATCGACATCACGAACGGCCAGAAGAACGTTATCGCGGAAGTCGACTACTCGAGCGCCGCGCTCACCTTGTACGAAGGCGCGATCTATCTCGTGCAGGCCGCGCCGTGGCAGGTAGAGAAGCTCGATTGGGTCGGGCGCAAGGCGTTCGTGCGGGAGACGAAGGCCGACTACTACACCGACGCGATCGACTACACGAAGCTGAAGCAGCTCGGCGAGTTCGACGCCGACGCGCACGCCGATGCGCGCGCCGCCCACGGCGAAGTGCACATCGTGCGGCGCGTCGCCGGCTACAAGAAGATCCGCTACTACACGCACGAGAACGTCGGCTATGGCCCCGTGCGGCTGCCCGACCACGAGATGCACACCACCGCAGCGTGGTGGGAAGCCTCGCCGGACGCACTCGCCCGTGCTTTCGCGACGCGCCAGACGGCGCTCGACGGATTCCTCGGCGCCGCCACCGCGGTGCACCGGATCGCGGCCCTCCTCTCGCTCGCCGAGCTGCGCGACATCGGCCGCGCGGTGGGCGACGGCGGCCCGGAGAGCGCCTGGTCCGCCGCCGCGGGCGCCGACGGTCGCGCCGAAGCGCGCGGGCTCGACGGCGCGCCGGTGGACGTCGGAGCGCGGGGCACGCCGTTCCGGCCGACGCTCTATCTCTACGACAACTTCCCCGGCGGCATCGGCATCGCCGCGCCGCTCTACGATCTGCGCGATCGCGTACTCGACCGCGCGACCGACCTCGTCGCCCGCTGCCCGTGCAAGCACGGCTGCCCGGCGTGCGTGGGACCGGTGCTGGCGAGCGACGAGACGAGCGGAATCACGCCAAAGTCGGCGGCATTGCGTGTGCTGCGCCTTCTTCGCGGTGAGGCTGCGGCGGTCGAGAGGCAGGAAAGTTGAGCGATCTGCGCGCACGGCTCGACCGGCTCTCTCGTCATTCCGGCGCAAGCCGGGATCCCGCACCGCTGCCCCCGTCGCTTGCCGATCGCCTCGCCCGCCTGCGTATCCGTTCGGCCGAACTCAACGCGCGCCGTCCGACCGACGTCGAGCTGGCGCAGCGGCTCGGCGGCACCGTCCTCGCACCGGCGCTGCTCTCGATCGAGCGGAGCTGCCCGCTGCCGTTCGCGCACGGCGCGACGCGCGTCGCCGGCGCGGTCGAATTGGCCGAGGGCGCGCGTCGCTCGCTCCGCGACGCGACGGCACTGGACCCCGAAGCGATGCTCTTCCTCGACACCGAGACGAGCGGGCTTGCCGGCGGCACCGGCACCACCGCCTTCGTGCTCGGTCTCGCGACGGTCCGGGACGACGTGCTTACCGTGCGCCAGCTGCTGATGACGGGCTTCGCCGGCGAGCGACCGCTGATCGAGCAACTCGTCGCGGCGCTGCGAACGCACGACTGCCTCGTCACCTTCAACGGCAAGTCGTTCGACCTGCCGCTGCTGCGCGCCCGTGCGCGCCTCGCCCGGATCGAGTGGCCGGAGGAGTCCGCACATCACCTCGACCTCCTCCACGTCACGCGCCGCCGCCTGCGCGCAGGCTGGCCGGACTGCCGCCTGCGCACCGCGGAGGAGCGGGCGCTCGGCTACGCGCGCGTCGACGACTTTCCCGGCGCGGACGTGCCGGCAGCGTGGCAGCGCTGGCTGCAGCGCGGCGACGCGAGCCCGCTGCCGCGCATCCTGGATCACAACCGCGAGGATCTGCTCTCGCTCGCGGGGCTCCTCGCGGTCCTTGCGCATCCGACCGCGCGCGAGGCGCCGCTGCTGCATGCGGCTGGCACGCAGCGCATCGACGCCGCCGCCGCGGTCTGACCCGATCGCGGTGCCAACCGTGCCGCGACCTGCCTCGCCGTTGTCGCATGGCGAAGGAAACGAGCCACGCGAAGGAACGCGCTCGATCCGCACGACGGGTCCGGTTGGACGAATGCCCGCGCTGCTGCTGGAAGTGCGGCGCACCTTGCGGCCAGGCAATCCCGGTACACACAAGCTGCTCGACCGCTTCGGAGACCAGCTGGTCTGCGTCCGCTACCGATACGACGCGGACCGGGGCTTCCGCGTGACCACGGTCGAGCTTGTCGTGGACACCGGCTTTGTGGCACCGAGGCGGCCCCGAAGACCGCTGCCGAACGCCCCGAACCCACACGAGCCAGTGCACCTCCGCATTGCTTACGATGAGCTCGAATTGAGGCTGCGCGTCAGGCCCTCCGGCCCGCCCATCTGGCGCGGGTGGCGCTTGCCGTGGAAGGCGATGAAGTAGCGGATCCAGAACCAGTAGGATTTCTCCGCGCGTCAGCTGTAATTGCGCGAGCGGATCGCCTCGTGCAATAACTCGCAAAGCCGCCGGCCTTTCGCGGGTTCCGGCGAAAGCGCAGAAGAATCAGGGCGTTTTTCCATAAAGTGCGGACTTTCAAGAAACGTGTACATCCATCCAGTCCCATAACGCACTGATTCGAAAGCAGGTTGACGCCTCCCCGCGATGAACGGGGCTGTGATACACAGCAGGAGTCGTAATGATTTCACGTTAGAGAGCGTTCAAATTTAGAGGGGGTGCGTATGACTAAGCGTCTGTTGGTCAGTATCGTTGGATTTCTGTTGACGGCCTGTGTGAACATGCAAAGTCTGCCCAGCGCGGAAATCCGGCAAGCATTGGCGCCTACCGGGAAACTGCGCGTCGGTGTTTACCCTGGCAGTCCCACCTCCATGATTAAGGATGGCGCAACAGGAGAGACCAAAGGTGTGAGCGTCGATCTAGGCAAGGAACTCGCCAGGCGCCTCGGAGTTCCGTTCGAGCAAGTCGAATACCGGAGAATCGCCGAGGTTCTAGAAGGAATGAAGTCGGGCCAGGTGGACTTCACTATCAGCAATGCAACGCCTGCACGCGCGAAGGACGTGGACTTCACTCAGTCGCTTCTGTCCATTGAGCTCGGGTATCTCGTGCCTTCCGGCTCTCGAGTTTCCGCATTCGTAGATGTGGACCGACCTGGGGTCCGTGTGGGTGTGACGCAAGGCAGTACTTCACAGAGCACGCTTCCCCGCGAATTGAAGAACGCCGCTGTTGTCCCGGCCCAAACGCTAAAGGATGCCGTAGAGATGCTTTCTCAGAGAAGGCTTGACGCATTTGCAACGAACAAGGCCGTCCTGTTCGAGATGTCTGAAGCCCTCCCTGGCGCCCGTGTGCTTGACGGTCGATGGGGTATCGAGCATCTGGCGATAGCGATTCCGAAAGGCCGGGAGCAAGGAATGTCCTACATGCGCACGTTTGTCGAGGCCACCAAGTCTGAAGGACTGGTCGCGCAGGCAGCTGAAAGGGCAGGTCTGCGAGGCACCGTCAAGGCGGAATCGCGATGACGCTCTCTAACAAGCCATTCGAGGCGGACCTTCGCAAGCGGGCTGCGCCCACTTGCTCGGCCGCTCAATGGCGACGTTGGGCATCGGAGGCATCCCCTTGAGCCAATATTCGAAGGATCTCCAGCGGCATTTGACCTTCTACAAGGGAATGCGTCTCGGCGTGAGAGAGCCTGGCATCTTCTTGTACAAAGGCAAAGAAGTGCGCTGCGGACACATACTTCCTCGAGAGCTGAAGTGGTTAAACGTTCTTGAGCCATTTCGCACCGAGGTTCGCGCCTATCTCAGTGCAAACAAAGACATTCGGCTGCACAAGTACTTTCATCATCTGAATTCTTCGCAGGCCTTCACGCTCAACCTGTTCTACCCGTTCCTTGAGGGCGGCCCCGCATCCTCGTCCGCACTCCTTCGCGCATTGGGTGTGCCTGGGCAGGTCGCACACTGGTGACCTGCCCAGGTTCTTCGAACCAGTCGTAACTTGAGAGAATGGCTCCCGCTACTGGCGAGGAGTCCATGAAGAAAGCCCGTTTCTCCGAAGAGCAGATGGTCGCGATCCTGCGGGAGGCCGACAAGGCCTCGGTCGCCGAGGTCGCGAGGAAGCACAAGATCAGCGAGCAGACGATCTACAACTGGCGCCGTCACTTCGGCACCCTTGCTCCCGCCGACATCAAGCGGCTGCGGAGCCTGGAAGGCGAGAACGCCAAGCTCAAGCGCATCCTCGGCGAGCGCGATCTGGAGATCGACACGCTCAAGGAGATCAACCGCCGAAAGTGGTGAGCTCGCAGGCACGGCGCGAGCAGGTCGCGTTCGCATGCGAACGCGGCCTGTCGAAGCGGCGGGCCTGCGAGCTGCTCGAAGTGGCTCGGTCGGCACTGGACTACCGCTCGGTGCGCGCCGAGCACGACGCCCCGTCGCTGGAGGCGATGAGACGCCTGGCTGCACAGTATCCGCGCTACGGTTATCGGCGGATTCGGATCTTCCTTCGTCGTGAGGGTCATCACATGAGCCGTCATCGTGCGCATCGTCTGTGGCGTCTGGCGGGTCTGCAGTTGCCACGACGACGGCCACGTCGACGCGTTGCGCACTCGCGGCCTCGTCCGTTGCCCGCCTTCGGCGCCAATCACGTCTGGGCCTACGACTTCGTGTTCGACACCTGCGCCAACGGCCAGAGCTTGAAATGCCTCACCGTGATCGACGAGTTCACCCGCGAGTGCCTTGCGATCGACGTCGCCGGGAGCATTCGCTCCGGCCGAGTGATCGAAGTGCTCGCCCGACTGATCAGCGAGCATGGCGCGCCGAAGTTCCTGCGCTCGGACAACGGGCCCGAGTTCGTCAGCAAGGCGATTCTCGAGTGGCTGGAGATCGCCGGCATCCAGACCGCCCTGATCGACCCTGGGAAGCCCTGGCAGAACGGCTCCGACGAGAGCTTCAATGGCCGGTTCCGCGACGAATGCCTGAGCATCGAGTGGTTCCGCAGTCGACGCGAGGCGAAGGTGATCATCGAAGTGTGGCGTCGGCACTACAATGCCGTGAGACCTCATTCGAGCCTCGACTACCGGACGCCGATCGAGTTCAAGCAGCATCACGAGTTCATCAACCAGGGAGCCGTTCCCAAGTAGCCAATGGTCCGAGGATCCCTGGGCAGGTCACTGGCGTCCAGAATATCTGCCAGAACCCGAAGAAGGAACCAACGTAGATGTTGCATGGAAGGTGCCAGCCGGAATTTGGACTTATTGTGAAGTGAAGCTTTCTGAGCAGGAGTTCGGCCAAGCCAAGAGCGATTCGCGGCACCTTGAAAAACTCAGAACCACCTATGGTCCAACTCTTGCGCCCTTTTGCTCAAGTGAGTTGCTCGATCCGAGCACATTCTTTGAGCACTACCAAATCCTACGAAATGCATGGCTTGCTGCGCGCGCGCCGGCAGCCTCCACTGTTTTCCTTCTGCCGGCGCGAAATGAAGCCCTTTGGGCACCACTTCGGCGAGTGATGGACGCGCTACGCCCAACCCTTCGTGCTCGTGTTCACGTTGCGGAAGTGGAAGCCGTCCTACGCCGCTTGGCGCTCGACACAAAGGTGTCTCCGAAGCTTCGGTGGTATGCAGAGTTGCTCGGCGAAAAATATGTTGCGCCGTAATCCGATGCCCAACCCGGCGTTCGAGCGGACGCGCCGATACGCAGCTTCTCCCTCGGCCACATCGGTGGCGGCGCGCCGCTCAACTGGTACGTTGAGGCTGTACAAAAAGTCCCTCGAGAAACAGCGGCCTTCTACAGCGCGATATGAGCGACTTGAAGCAAGATCTGGACGTCGAAGCCCGACCGACCTCCGATTCGAGCGCGAGCGGTTGCATGCCGCGTCACACCGGCATCTTTCATAGCGAGGAAGGAAATCGAGGGGCTTTCGGTCTCACTCGGAAATCACCCGTTTTCGGGGTTTTCGTACAGCCTCGTTAGGCGGCCCAAACCCCCGCCCGTTGCCAAACTAAGGTTCTCGAATGCAAGACTCGATGCACGCCTACATCATCACCGCACCCGGGGGACCAGATAGCCTTGAACTCAGAGAGGTTCCTCGCCCGTTGCCGCGGAATGGCTGGGTATTGATACGGAACCGCGCTTTCGGCATCAACCGATCAGAATGGTTTACGCGAATCGGCGAGTCTCCGTCGGTCGTGTTCCCGCGCGTTCTCGGCATCGAGTGCGTAGGCGAGGTCGTCGCCGCCCCTGGATCAAACATGCCTCTCGGCCAATGCGTCGCGGCAATGATGGGAGGGATGGGGCGACAGTTCGATGGATCCTACGCAGAGTACGTGCTCGTTCCTCAGGAAAACGTCTTCCCGTTGGAGACATCTTTGGAGTGGAAGCTGCTCGGCGCTTTGCCCGAGATGATGCAAACAGTCCACGGTTCACTACACACCGGGTTGGAAATCGAGCGCGCAAAGAATATTCTGATAAGAGGAGCTACGTCGTCAATTGGATTCGCAGCTATTTCGCTGTCGCGATTGGCAGGATTGGAAGTTACTGCCACAACGAGAAGTCAAGCAAAGACTGCTGAGCTCAAAGCTGCTGGAGCCACGCATGTGATCGTTGACGACGGCGCCTTGGCAGGAAAGGCTCGCGCCGTCACCCCAGATGGCTATGACCGAGTTCTCGAACTTGTCGGAGCCACGACTCTGCTCGACTCGCTTCAGGCTGCAAAGAGGGGCGGCATTGTCTGCATGACGGGGATTCTTGGCGGCAGTTGGACTGTCGAGA
>Ga0315278_10000127_pt1 | contig 66987 bp, 64 predicted proteins | sample YL17G06_0_MG_FD_203880 | JGI IMG/M metagenome (GOLD analysis project Ga0315278, IMG submission 203880) | Sediment microbial communities from Yellowstone Lake, YNP, Wyoming, USA - YL17G06_0 | ecosystem: Environmental > Aquatic > Freshwater > Lake > Sediment | place: USA: Wyoming | collected... | reverse complement strand
TTTCATATTATAGACATTGGAAAAACCTGCTATTAATAAATCGAAATCACTGATGGTTATCCCTTTTTTTCTCAATATCCCACAAATATATCATAAATCAATCCCCTTTTGGCTCGACGTGCGGTTGTCATAAATATCTTTGATAATTTCTTCAACTGGTCGGTCATCTTCCCAGGTGCCACTTAACTCAAGTAAACCCTTTGTCATTCTTTCGGCCAATCGTCCCCCTCCCTTCTCATCTAAAAACGTGATAATCACCTCTACGTTTGACGGTGCATTAAACATTTCTATAGGTTTTATTATTTTCCCATCATAAACACCTCTTACTGAAAGCATCTAAAACACCTCCTTTGCTGTATTTCTTACATTTGTAATGATAACCCAAAATTCTAAAATTGTCAAACCCCGGCACTCCTGATTTTGAAATTCCTAAAGGGGCCGGAATCTGTTAATAAATTTCCGGACTTTCCAAAACTTTTGATTAATTATTCTCTTCGCGCCCCTTCGCGCTCTTCGCGGCTCATAAGGGAAAAAAATTCGACTGTCCCCTTATTTTTCTTATTTTCCCACCGATGAAAATCATAAGTCAGCTATTGAAAAAGATAGATTTTTGGTTTAGAATATCTCCTAAATAATTATTTTGCTCTCGTAGGACCTTTAATGAAAGACATAAATGGGTTTAGGATACATAACCATATTGGCGGCAAGCAAAGAACGAGTTTTATTCTTTTTCTATCGGTATTACTGTTTATCGTGGGACAGGGCGATGCACCCACAGGTTTCCGGTTTGTCGGTGGAATCGGCAGTAAAGGCATTCCTGTGCAGGTACTGGATCATATTGTTTGTATGCCGGTACGAATCAACCGTTCCCTGCCCCTGGATTTTATCCTGGATACGGGGGCAGCAGGTATTTCCTGTATCGATGAAATCGAAGCCGGGAAATTGAAACTGGAATTCGGCGTCAAAAGTTCCACTTCCGGCGCCGGCGAAGAAACCGTGGATTCCTATCGACTCGGCAAGGTACTCTTATCGCTGCCGGGAATCGATTTTGTGAACCCGGACCTTTCCACCTTGCCTTTGAAAAAATTGGGACCTTTCTGGGGAAAAGATATCCAGGGCGTGATCGGGGGAAATATTCTGGAACAGGTGGTAACGGAAATCGATTACGCGAACCAGGCCGTGCATTTTTACGATCCGAAGGACTTTCACTACAATGGCCCGGGCGAACGTATCCCTATTGCTATTTACTTTAAAAGCCCTTATGTCAAAGCCAAAATTTCAGTGGCAGGAATAGCAGAACCTATCGAAGGATTATTCCTGGTGGATACCGGCCTCCGGGGCATGGTAATTAATGGCCCCTTTCACCGGCGGCGCGGCCTGGTGGAAAAATCTCCCCGCACTGTAAAAAATACCCTGGGTTTCGGGATTGGGGGGGAAAGTCGCGGTATGGTGGGCCGGGTGAAATCTCTCTCTATCGGAGGCATTACTTTTAATAACCCGGTAGTGGGGTTTTCCCTGGACAGGCAGGGGGTATTGGCCAGCGGCAACTTTGCCGGCGCCATCGGCGTAACGTTCCTGCACCGCTTCAGGATTATCTTTAACTATGCTGAAAAGGAGATGATCCTGGAAAAGAACAAATTCTTTGCCGAACCTTTCGAGTATGACATGAGCGGTATTTATTTTATCGCAGAAGGCGAAAATTTCGATCGAATCGTTGTTTACAATGTCCTTGAAAACTCCCCGGCCGCGGACGCTAAGCTGCAAAAAGGGGATATTATCGTTTCTATCGATGGCCGGAAAGCCGGGAGTTTTACCATGGAGGAGATCAGGCGGCTTTTTAAAAGTGAGGGTCAAAAGGTACGTCTCACAATGGAAAGAAACGGTAAAACTTTTGCCGTTACCTTAATATTGAGGCGCCTGGTTTAGGGAGTTTTTTACGGACTGTTCTTTTTATTCCTATGATCGGGACCTGCTCCTAAATTTCCAGATTTTTCAGCACCTTTAAGCTATTGACCCGGCCGAGAATCTTATTTATAATTATCCCATGGATATTAAAGAAAAAATCGAAAATCTGACCGCGGAATTACTAAAACATCAGTACCTATATTATGTCAAGACGGCGCCCGAGATTCCCGATAAGGAATATGACCGGCTGTTCGATGAACTGGCGGAACTGGAGAAAAAATACCCGGAATACGCCTCAGACAATTCCCCCACCAAACGGGTGGGTTCCGACCTGGACAATACCTTCCCCGAAAAAGAACACTCCATCCCTGTTTTAAGCCTGGAGAAAGAATATACCATCGAAGGCCTGGAAAAATGGCTCGCCAAAACCATTGCCAATTCCGATAAAACTCTCAGCTTCGTGGTGGAAGAAAAAATCGACGGCGCTTCCATCGTCCTATACTATAAAGCCGGGAAACTGGATACGGCCCTGACCCGGGGAAACGGCCTGGTGGGAAACGACGTCACGGAAAACGCCCGCACGATTAAACAAATCCCCCTGGTTACCGGGGAAACGGCTGATTTCGCGGCGAGGGGCGAAATTTTCTTTAATAAGTCGGAATTTGTTACTTTTAACGCGGCCTTTGAAAACAAATTCGCCAACCCCCGCAACCTGGCCGCCGGCTCCTTACGAAATCTCAAATCCTCTATCGCGGCGAAAGTTCCCCTTAAGATATTCACTTACGAGGGGTACTTTACCCCGCCCTTTACCAATGACCATATCATGATTCTCGCCAAATTAAAAGAGAATGGTTTCACCATCAATAAAAACGTGGGTTTTTTTTCCGATGACAGCGGCATGCGTGCGCAAGTCAACGAAAAACTCCCGGAAATCTTCAGCGGCGCCATCAGCGAGCTGCCGGGCTATGTAAAACGCCGGATGGAGCAGCGGGATAGCCTGGACTATGAGATCGACGGCCTGGTGATAAAAATCAATGAACTGGATGTGCGGGACGCGCTGGGTTATACGGCGCATCACCCGCGCTGGGCCCTGGCCTTTAAATTCGAGGCGCCCACGGCCCAAACGCGGGTAAAAGAAATCCAGGTCCAGGTGGGCCGGAACGGCCGGGTCACGCCCGTGGCCATCCTGGAACCTGTAAAAATTGCCGGCAGCACGGTCTCCAGGGCCACACTCCACAACCAGGAATATATTGAAATGCTGGAATTGGGCATTGGGGATTCGGTGGGCATCTCGAAACGGGGGGATATTATTCCCGCCGTGGAAGAAGTGCTGGAAAAAGACCCTGAAAACCCCACCATCTTTAAGTTTCCCCGGGAATGCCCCTTTTGCAAGTCCATACTGGAAAAAGACGGGGCCCATCATTTCTGCAAGAACCGGGCCTGCCCGGAACGGCTCGCACGGGCCATTATTTATTTTGCTTCCAAAGACCAGATGGATATCGATACCCTGGGAGAAAAGACTATTGTGTTTATGTTCGAAAAAGGATTTATCAAAACCATCCCGGATTTATATTCTTTTAATTATGATGAATTATTAAAGGAAGAGGGATTCAAAGAAAAGAAAGTTAATAACATCAAAACCAGCGTGGAAAATTCTAAGAAGAAGCCTTTTCGCAAAGTGCTGACCGCGCTGGGCTTCGACGGCCTGGGCGCCTCTGCCGCCACAGACTTGATCAAGAACGGTTTCAATTCCATCGATAAAATAATCGCCGCGGCTGCCGGGGGGAATGTGGAAGAGTTTTCCCGCATCGGGGGCTTTGGCGAAATCACGGCCAATTTGCTGATCAAGCACTTTACCGATCCCTGGCGCCTGGCGGTTATCGAAGAATTGAAAAAGGTGGGTTTGAATTTCGCGGAGGATATGCCGGCAATGAGGGAGGCGGGGGATATGCCTTTCAACGGGCAGGTGTGGGTGATTACCGGTTCCTTTGAAAATTTCCAGCCGCGGTCTAAGGCGGCGGAGGAAATCGAGAAGCGGGGCGGTAAAGTGACCGGCGCGGTTTCTTCCGGCACGACGCACCTGTTGGTGGGTTCCGCCCCGGGTTCCAAGCTGCAGAAGGCCCAACAATTGAATATCGCTATTATCGATGAACCGCATTTTTTGGAGATGCTAAGGTAAACATGTATTTAACAGGACTATTTATCTATTTTGCGCTGCTGGTGGTCATCGGGATCGTTGTGTCGCGAAAGAACCCGGACTTTGACGCTTATTTTTACGGGAAACGGAAAATGGGCAGTTTCTTGATCTTTTTTACGGTAACGGCGTCCTGGTTCGGGGCCGCATCCATTATTGCCACGGCCAACTCCGCTTATAAAACCGGGGTTAATGCGTTATGGCTGCTGTGCATTCCCACCCTGACCACCATTATTATCTTTGTTATTATCAACAAAAAAGTCAGGGAAACCCGTTTCGTATCCCTGCCGGTGCTGCTGGAAAAATATTATGGGAAAGTGGTGTCCGGTTTTGCCTCTTTTTTGATTTTCTTTTATATGGTGGTATTGGCGGCTTCGCAACTGGTGGCCTGGGGGACTTTTGCCGGGAACTTCCTGGGGACCGGGTACGGGATAACCGTTATCATCGGCGCCGCAATAGTGATTTTCTATTCTTACCTGGGCGGGTATCTCTCCATCGTGTTTACAGATGCGCTGCAATTCTTGATGATCACTGTTTCATTGATTTACTTCGTGGTATTTTTTAAAAATTCCCCGTCTGCGTTTAAGCCGGCGGATTTTAATTTTTTTGCCGACAGTGAGCATAACCTTTTAATGACGGCTTCCTTTACCCTGGCCTGGGTGATTTCCCCCATCATCTGGCAAAAGATTGCCTCGGCCCGGTCGGCGAAATCATCCAGGTGGGGGCTGCTGATGTCTCTCGCCGCGCTTGCTTTTTTTTATTATTTGGTTATACAGGCGGGGGTATATTCGCGGAATTTCCCGGCGACGGAAAATAGCGCGGATGTGTTGGGCGTGGTTATCAAAAACTGGCTGCCCGTGGGTGGGGGAGTATTGGTTTTCCTGGGTATTGCCGCGGCCATCATGTCAACGGCGGCCACAGCCATGAATGTGGGGGCGTTAACCCTGGTAAAGGACGTCATTTACATCAAGCACAAGAACCGGACGGTTCTTTACGCCAGGATTGCCACGTTCATTTGCGGGGCGCTGGCGGCGCTGGTGGCGTTACGATTTGACTCCATTATTAAAACCCTGGGCCTGGCTTCGGAGATTATGGCCGAGGGGTTGTTTATCCCCGGCATGTACATGCTGTTCTTTAAAAAGAAACGGCCGTTGGCGGCATTATTGAGTTTGTTCCTGGGCGGCGGATTTTCCATCGTGGTATTTATCAATGCCTATGGTTTATCGCTGCCGCTGCCACAATGGCCCGATTCCTTGCCTTACGGCCTGGGCCTTTCCTTACTGGGATTTGTTATCGGTTATCTCCTGGATAAAAAAAAATAAAAAACGTTGCCGCCAAGAGACGGCACACCAGGCGCCAAGGATTTTTATAATAAACCTCCTGGTGAACCTTCGTGCCTTGGTGCGCCGTCTCTTGGCGGCCTATTTCGATTATAGATAGAGTTTCATACCCAGGCGTAGTCCCACCCCGGAAAGGTCGAGGTTATAAGCCATGTTTTTTTCCTGCCCGATTTTTTCGCCGTCTTTCCAGACATCGATTTGTTCCATCATGGTAGTGAAACGTACCAGGCGGCCATTCATTTCCACAGTCAAAGCCAGGCGACGGCCCAGGTCCATTTCCAATCCCATTGCCGCCTGTCCGCCTAATGCCGCGCCGTGGGTTTTCTTTACCATTTTATGAGGGCCGTCAGGCCAGATTGCATCGGATTTTAGCGAAAACCGGCCGAAGTACAACCCCGGGCCGGCGCTCGTATTGAGACGAAGCTTCTGTCCCAGTGGGATCGTGTAGTGAAAATTTAACGTAAGCGGGACTGCCTGGACGCGTGTTTTATATCCGGACAAAACAAGATCGGCGCGTATATATATACTATCCCCGGTCTGCCGGTCGAACCACAAGAAACCTGTTCCCACGGAAACCCCATGGTTTTTACTCAACCGGTATACCATTTCGGCTGAGGCGTCCATGCCCCAGTGGGCATGATTCCAGCCTTCGCCGGTTACGTTCCAACCGCGCCCGTCCATGTAATCATTAAACTGACCGATGCTGCAATAGGCCGCCCCGGCATTCAGCTTAAGTTCCAATTTATGGTCCTTTGCGTCCAGCAGCAGGCAAGACAATGCACACACAAACACAACGACAATAACCTTGCTCACATTTTTGAAACTAACTTTCATAATAAACCTCCTATTTTTTTTAGTTATTTCGTATATATGAGCATGTTATTTGCCAATACCAACTCGTCATAATGTCACAAATGCCGGACAGTCTACTCCCTCTCCCTTTTCTTCGATAGGAATCCTTAATTTACCGGCTATCCTCTTCGCTTTTCTTTGCCGGGGTTTTCCTTTTTTTTCTTTTTGGGGTCTTTCTTTTTGAAATCTTTCTTTTTGAAGTCTTTTTTAGTGAAATCTTTTTTATTGAAGTCTTTTTTTTTGAAGTCTTTTTCTTTGTTTTTTTTACCGGGACCGTTATGCGGCTCCGCTTCGCCGGTAATTACTTTTTGACCCTTAAACGACTTCTTATTAAACGCTTCCAGGATTTCATCCTTGTAGTTGGCGTCGGCTTCGAAAAAAGAAAACGAATTCATAATATCGATTTTCCCGATGCGGATGCTGAACCTCCGGGAAATATCGTTAACCAGGCCGATTAACAACTGCGGCGTCAATTCGTTTTTACGCCCCAGGTTAATGAAAAAACGGCACATATCGCCCATGTCATCCATGTTGCCCATGCGCCCGCCGCTCATGCCGCCCATGCCGCCCATGCCGCCCGCACGCTCCTTTCCGCGAATTTTATCGCGTCCCCTTTTTTCATCCGCCCATTCAGTCACATTAATATCTTTTGTGTTTTTATAATAATCCAGGAAATGATTGAACTCCCGGGAAACAAAACGCTTGATCAATTCCTCCCTGTCCAGCCATTCAAGCTTTTTGTAAATGGTAGGCAAGAAACTTTCGATCTCTTCATTGTAAACATCCACGTTCTCCATGCGGTCGATGAGGTTGAAAAGTTGTTTTTCACAGATTTCCTTGCCATTGGGCACCCGTTCCTGTTTGAACTTTTTGCCGATCATTTTTTCAATACTCTTAATCAAGTATTTTTCTTTAAGATTAATAATGGCGATAGAGACGCCGTATTTCCCGGCCCTACCCGTCCTGCCGCTGCGGTGCGTATAATGTTCCAGGTCGTCCGGGAGATTGTAATTGATAATATGGGTAAGTCCTTCCACATCCAGGCCCCGGGCGGCCACATCCGTAGCTATCAACATTTGCAGGTTGCGCAGCCTGAATTTCTGCATCACCGTATCCCGCTGCGCCTGGGAAAGGTCCCCGTGAAGCGCGTCGGCATTATAGCCGTCGCTCATCAATTGGTCCGCGACTTCCTGGGTCTCGAGCCGGGTGCGACAGAAAATAATCGAGTAGATGTTGGGATTATAATCGACGATCCGTTTTAGAGCCAGGTAGCGGTCTTTGGCATGCACCAGGTAAAAGACATGGGAAACATTTTCCGCGCCTTCGTTTTTCCTGCCCACGGTAATTTCGATGGGGTCATGCATAAACTTAAGGGCAATACGTTCCACGTCCCGCGACATAGTGGCGGAAAACAGGAGTGTGCGTTTAGCGGCGGGCGTCGTCTCAAGGATGCTGTCCAGTTCTTCTTTAAATCCCATATTCAGCATCTCATCCGCTTCGTCCAGCACCAGGGTTTCGATCTGGGAAATATCCGCTTTGCGGCGGTTAATCATATCCAGCATACGTCCCGGGGTAGCCACGATAATTTGCGCGCCCCTTTTCAGTTCTTTAAACTGGTTCTCCAAACTGGCGCCCCCGTAAATAGCCACTACCCGGATATCTTTCTTATATTTGGCGAAACTCTTTAAGTCGCCGGTTATCTGGACGCAAAGTTCCCGCGTGGGACTTAGAATCAAGACCCTGGTGGCGGTCGACCGGCCCGACGCATATTGAATTAAGGGGACCCCGTAAGCCGCGGTTTTCCCTGTGCCTGTCTGGGCCAGGCCGATCAAATCGTTTTTATTTCCGAATAAAAGGGGCATTGCTTCCTTTTGAATAGGCGTCGGAGTGATAAACCCTAATTCGGAAATTGCTTTCATAATCATCGGTTCTATCCCTAATTCTTCAAAGGTAATCGGATTATCCCCCAAAGAACGAGATGAACCGTTATCGGTTTCATCTATTTGTACTTGCATGGATATATTGTACTCTATTTCCAGGGTAAAAGCAAATCGCCCTAATCCTCCTTGATTAATAAATTACGTTTTTTAGGGAAGGCCGGTACGAATGTCAAGGGCAGGAAAAAAATATTTTGTGCTGCGTATTGAAAAAAAACATTTTTTTTTGTACAATTACCTCATCATGGTGATAACAAGACAAAAACACATCCGTTTCGACTGGGCAGTCAAGAAGATGCTCAGGAGCAAAGCAAATTTCGGCATCCTGGAAGGGTTCCTCAGCGAACTGATCAAAGAGGACATTAAAATCATAGATATACTGGAAAGCGAGGGGAATAAGGAATCCGCCAACGACAAATCCAACCGGGTCGATATGCTGGTGAAGGACTCCAAAGACCAATTAATCATCGTGGAAGTACAGAATACACGAGAATTGGACTATTTTTATAAAATCCTTTACAACACTGCCAAAGTAGTAACCGAACATATACGGGTAGGCGAGCCCTACAAATATGTGAAAAAAGTCATTACTGTCAGTGTAATATACTTCGATCTGGGCCAGGGCCAGGATTATGTGTATTACGGAGGAACCTATTTCAAAGGTATCCATAGAAACGATACGCTTGAATTATCCGAAACCCAAAAAGAGTTGTTCAAGAAGCAAACAGTAACCGCGATTTACCCGGAGCACTATATTATTAAGGTCAATGACTTCGATGATATCGCCAAAGACAGCCTTGACGAATGGGTATACTTTTTAAAAAACAGCGATATAAAGGACGAGTTTAAAGCCAAAGGACTGGCGGAAGCGCGGGAGAAGTTGAAAGAGATCAATCTCCCGGAAGAGGAATTACCCGCTTACCGGCATTTCCTGGATCAGTTGAGAGATGAAGCCAGTGCGGCGGATACGATTCGCTTCGAATCGGAATACGGAAAAAGAAAAGCCAGGGAAGAAGGACTCGCGGAAGGTAGAGAAGAAGGAGTGAAAGAAGGTCTTCTCCAGGTTGCCGGGGCATTGAAACAAAATGGCGTCGCTGTCGATCTAATTATAAAATCAACCGGACTGTCAAAAAAAGAGATAGAGAACCTTTGAAGGAATTTCTTTTCTGTCCCCATTTTCCTCCTTTAAGGAGGGTAAAGATGAGAAAAAATACGCTGCTGCTTCTAATATTATTCAGTTTCTTGATTTGTTGTAAAACGGGTGAGAAATCCGAAATCAAGCCGGACGTCCGGGAAGAAAAAACAGCCCCTGTGGATGTCCTTTTTCAGAAAGTATCCGGCATCGATCTTCCCGATTTATTATATCCATTTATCCTTGCAACCGACGATGAATTATATGTTTACGGCTATTCGCTCAATAAGAGAGAGACCTCATTTAAAAAATTCGATAATCATTTACAGTTGGTTTTCGAGAAAAAGTTCCCCTGGGGGCAAGGGCCTGGAGATCTGGGGGGCGGCGCTTTTTTCAGTAAAAGTGGCGATACTTTTTATGCTTTTGATAACATCCAACAAAGAATAAACGTGTTTAATAAAAACCTGGAGTTTGAGCGGTTTTTAAGGACAAAGCAAGTCTACCAATCTCCTCTTTTATGCGCAGATGGGAAAAATTTCATCGCTGGGATTTTTAATATGACCTTTGATGAGTCAAGGCAAAAGGCTGGCGCTGAAATAGTGGCGGTATCATTCCCTGGCCTGGATAAAAAATTATTGCACAAATTTCCCATGGGACTTAAAGTGGAAACGAAAAACGGGCAAAAGATTAGCTACAATGGCGATTATCATCAATTTGATTATTTTGCCAGGGAAGAGAATGTATACATATTAGATATGAAAGAATATATTTTGTATCGCTTCCGTCCGGATGGGACCCTTATTCATTCCGTACGTGTGGATGTAGAGAAAGTACCGGTACTCGATTCAAAACGCGAACAATGGATTAAAGAGCATTTTGGCGAGAATAAACGATCTCCTGTAAAATTTGTATTTACGGACTACGTCCTGCCAACATCCTGGATGTTACCCCTCGGTAAAGGGTTTGCCGTGATCAGACGTTATGGGTACAGCCGTCAATGTAATGGGATGGTTGAGGCCGATTACTTCAACTACAACCTTGAAATGCTGGGAAAAATAAAAATCCCCTGCTATGATCGTATTTTCGATTTGACGTTATATGTACTTCCCCGGACTGCCGCATACTGCGGCGGATATTTATACCTGGTGAGCAAAAAAACCGATAAAGGTGATGACGAATCGTATATCCTGGAAAAATGGCAGGTACAGGAATGAAGCAAAGCGCAGTTTGGCGGTCAGTTGACTGACACAAAATGGCCATTTTATGTCAGTGCATTGACAATAAATCAAATTTTGCTTAAAATGAACCTATGAAAATAGATACGCTTCGATTTCAAAACCCACATTGGGATCGAGTGGAGAATTTTTTCCACGATCCTTCCCTGGAGCGCTTGAAAACCGCGCCGAAAATCCTGTTTCATCCCATCAAAAACCGTATCCCCCTGGAAAAAGACCGGGTAATTGTGATGAAAGGCCCCCGCCAGATCGGGAAAACAACTTTATTAAAACTTATGATAAAAGAACTGTTGGAAAACGGCAAGTCCCCAGGTTCCATTTTGTATCTGGCTATGGATATCGCGGGTGTGAAAAGTGAACATGATCTTTTTACGGCGTTGGTAACGTACAGCCAATTCGCCAACACCCGCGGTGACGGGACACGTTTTTTGTTTCTTGATGAAGTGACAACCGTGGCCGATTGGCAGACCGGTATAAAAAAAGCATACGATTCGGGTCTATTACGGGATACCTTTTTATTAGCCACCGGCTCCTCGGCTCTCGACTTGAAACACGGCAGCGAACGTCACCCAGGGAGAAGAGGACATAATCCGCAGGAAAACGACCTGGAGATGCTGCCGCTTCTATTTCGCCATTATATCGAGAATCTCTTTCCCGACGTGAAACTTCCCGACGCCTGGGTTCCCGGGCTTATGTCTTTTGAATCGTTATATGAAAAGGCCCAACAGCTTACTTATTACGACCCGGAGATTAAACAAGCCTTCGAAGGATATTTAATGACCGGTGGGCTTCCCCTTAGTACCAATGAATACCTCAGGAATGACGGTCATTCGATTTCTCCTGAACCTTATTTTACTTATCTTCAGTCCGTATTGGGCGACACAATGAAAATCGGCAAAAGTGAACGTTATTTCCGGGAGATTATCGCCGCCGTGATCTCAAAAAGATTCGAACCGCTGGATGCCCATCTTATCACCCAGATGACCGATGTGGGATCGCATAATACCATTGCCGACTACCTGGAAGCCCTGGAAGGATTTTACGTTTTACGTTCCATCCTGCAGCCGAAAACCCTGGGTTCCGATATGCCCGCGTTCAAGAAACGGAAAAAAATTTATTTCCGGGACCCTTTTTTTTATCACGTACTGCATGCCTGGGTAAATGGTATTTCCGATCCTTTCGGCTGGATCGCCCAGAAGATGCAAGATACTATTTTCAAAAGCAAGTTGGTGGAAAATATCGTCGGGGGACACCTCATGGCAATACCGGGCGCCCTGTTCTTCTGGCGGAATTCTTATGAGATCGATTTCATCCTGTCGCCGGTGGAATCCAAACCGGTCTATATGGAAGTAAAATATCAATCGAGGGTGAATAATGAAGATGTTAAAGGTCTTAAAAAAGCAGGTGGCGGTATACTTTTGTCTTACGATTCGCTGACTCAACGAGAAAATAACGTCATCGATATCCCGGTGCATTTGTTCCTGGCCCTGATTCGTCAATAACCGACAATTCCCGGTTATATTAGAACACCGAAGGCGTGCTTCGGATTTAACCTAAAACCAGGGGAAAATGTCATGAAAAATCCGGGACTTTCTTTCCAATCACTGCATTTGACAGGCCGGGTATTTTCGTAATAAGATCCTTTTCCGGGTAGTAAAGGATTTAAAGAAAGCAGTCAGGAGGTTGATATGCAGAAATCCGCCTGTCCCCGAAATTTACTGACGATAAAGACGAAGTTGAGAAGGTAAGAGGGTAGGAAGGTAAGAAAAAACATGAAAACAAAAAAGATAGCCGCGAAGAACGCGAAGGGACGCGAAGTAAAAGAAAGCACGCCTCATGAAGCATGAAATTCGAAACATATCCCAAATCCAAAGGTCCAGAAGTTGACATTTTATGAAGAATAGACTATATTTTATCCGGGAAACTCCCAGGTATAGGAGGTAAAACATGTTGAACCTTGATTTCGCATTGCAGCCTGAAACAGAGCAAAAAATGAAACGAATCCTGGACCAATATGCCGATAAAGAGGTATTTTTCCAGGACATTATCAAGAACCGGAGCGATGAATTGAAAAATGGGATTCACAATATCGAGATAGATTTAAAAGAATTCGAGCAAAGACACCACCTCTCAAGCGAAGATTTTTATAAACGATTCACAAACGGTGAATTGGGGGACGAGGAAGATTTTATGCTCTGGTCCGGAATTTAGGAAATGCAGTTGGAAAACAAAAAGAAATTGCTTGAATTGAAATGATAGATGATTATTTTGAAAATCTTGAGAAAACAATCCTGGATTTTAAACACATTATAAATAGTTATACCATCTTTAAAAAAAGAAAAATGGGACAGGCCAATTTATTTCCCCTCACCCGTCGGCCATGAAAATTTTGTCCGTGTCCGTCGTGTGCCGGTGGCGGCATTTCTTTTTTCGCGTATTTCGCGTGTTTCGCGGGTTGCTCAATTTTTAAAATTTGGGAATAACCGCAGTCAGGAGGTTGATATGCAGAAATCCGCCTGTCCCCGAAATTTTCGTCATCGGCAGTCATTTCCAAAATGGAAATAACTGAATCTTCCTGCAATTCTCCACTGTCAAAGATGTTTTCCAGGTGTTTTGTGGAATAATCTGTTTATTCTTTTAAGAGGTTGTCGATGAAGTGAACAATGTTTTCGATGTCTTTTCGATAATCCTTTTTTAGTTCCAGGGCTTTTGAAGCCACAATGGCGAATTTTTCTGCTTCCAGGTCAAAGTCATATGTGTGCCTGAAAAAATGACGAAAGGCCCTTAATTCATCCAGGCGTTTATAATTAGTCTCGGAAATAACCGCCGGCCTTATGTCATCGATGCTTATTACCATGCGGTCCAGCAAGGATTTATGCCAGGATTTTTCATCGATTGAATTTTCAAACGAGACGGCGATATTCCTGAATATTCGCTCAAAACCGGTATATAATTGGTTCACATAAAACGCCGCTTCTACCAGGAAGGCATATTCTTTCTGCTGCCGGAAGCGATCGTAGGATGAAATGAATTTTTCGAACAACCGTTCTAATTTTTCCGCATCACGGAGGGTTTCGCTTTTTAATATGGCGTATTTACTTTTCATAGATTAGTATTCCTTTTTCCCGGATAGCTTCTTTAAATGGTAACTCATCCAGGTTTCTCAGGTCCAATTCCCTTGAGATTGAGGTAAGGCGTCTGTCCACCTGGCCATAGAGGGTTAATAAATCCTGGTAACTGAGGTTACCTTCCAGTGCGATATCGATGTCCGATTCGTTATGCGTCAGGCCGTTTGATAATGAGCCATAGAGGTACACTCTCCGGATTTTATATTTTCCCCATAAATCCACCAGCTTTTTGAGTTCTTCGATGAGGCGGTTTCGTTCATCCAATCGTTTCTGTCTTGCATTGTTTTCCTTTTCTTCCAGGAAGAGTTTGACTTTTTTAAGATCGATTTGCGCCGCATGGTTTTCCATATTTCTAATATACTCTTAATTATTGCCCCTGTCAATAAAGTGGCTTTTTTTCTTCCCTTACCTTGGTGGCATATCCTCATCTCAATTTAGGAACAATGCTTAAAATGACCGATTATACCCTGTTGGCAAGCGAATCGCTGTTGAGAAATGAGCGGTTGTTTTTCGCTGGTTATTAGTCATCCCGGAACCCAGGGAGCAAACGTCGTGGTTTGACGCCGGCGACCCGATGTTCGGATTGTTCCGGGCCTAATCCAATCCATGTAAGCGAAAACCTGGAAAGGAATCCCGAAAACGTGATCACTTATCCGGCAGCCCCGGTAAGTGGCGCGTTTTGAGTGTCCCCTATCCTTCCTCATATCGCCAGGCAAGTATGGCACTTTTTGACGGGCGCCATTGGTTTAAATGATATGGCTTTGAAAAGCATTAATTTGTTTTAGTCTTGAGTCAGTAGTGGCAAGAAGGCAGTTTTCCCTGCTCAACGCAGTGGCCAGATGAATGGCATCGGCCCATTCGATATTTTTTAACTGCCCCCCGGGCATCGTCACATAAGGAGGAATCCGAAGCAAATCCAGGAATAATGATTCATCCAGGGGAGCAACCAGGAACCACTCCGGCGGCTGGTCGATAAAACCGCTGAATTGCTCGATACTGTAGCGGTTAGCGGATACTTCCGCAAACTTTCGGGCAATTTCCAGGAAAGCAAATGTAGATGCTACTACCAGATGATTACTCATATTATCATAAGATTTAATGATCCCCCGGATTTCCTTAACCACCCGCTGATTCAATAAAGTGGAGGCTTCAACATGGTTGGCTGTAAAATGGCCATTCTTTTGCCGCTGTTGGAAATATTGCGCCAGGAATTCCGATAGGATACTCGTGTCCAGGACTATATCTTGCATTCATTCCTCTCGCAATCCGTATTCTTTACACATTTCATCGAAAACTTCTTCGGACCACCAGGTATTGGGGGTAACTCTTAGAGCAAGTAAATTGATGGAATGCCGGGGTGGAAGTTCACTGGAAGCAGCGGTTTCCCACAACTCAACTCCTTCAGTCGATTCCTCGAACAGCGCTTCACTCAAACGTTCCCTGTCGAGTCCGGCCACGAATATTTGCCCGGAAGCCCCCGGGCCTTCCTGGAATTTCTCAAAAGTGCTTTCCGGGGTAGCCCGGGGTTTTAGCGCTTCTTTTTTATAAGCTTCAGTGAGGAACAATAAATCCGCCGCAGAACAAATCCCCATTTGGGACTTCTCCTCTATATCCTTTTTCAATCTTTCGTTTTCAAAGTAGGTTTTCAATTCTGCGTACGGAACGAAACGAACATTCATATTTATCTCCAGGGTTACTCTTCTTTGAGGTTCTTTTGAGGTATCGGCAGTGGTTCGATTTCCTCTTCAATCTCGGGTTCCACGGGATTTTCCGTATTCGCCGTTTTCTTTACCGTTTCGACAGTTATCTTATCCAGTTTTTCTTCTACGGCTTTTTCAATGACCGTATGCAAGAAACTTAAATAAAAACCCGGCACGTGGTTGGAAATCTTCAAAGCTTCTTGAAGCGCCGCTTCATCGAAAGGAAACAATTCACTCGTACCAACCAGCCCAGGATCTTCGATGCGTGATCGCTGGAGATAGGCTTTAGCCAGAGGGATAGCAAAGCGATCCAGAATAGGTCTGAAATAGACGGTATGATTATTGGCTGAATCGCCCCCTATTGGGGCAAACCTATCGAGACCCGCGGCTTCCCAGTGCGGCACCATTAACTCTTGCAGGGATGGATGAATAGTAAAGAGTACTCCGAAGAAAAAACTCCGAGCATTATCCAGGTCACCATCGATAAAGTAATATCGAATTGCCTCTACAAATATTCTCCTTTCTTTTCTATTTAGGGGCGGGAAAATTTTTTCCAATTCGTCAAATAATATAATACCTTTTGTAAAACCGGCTTCCCGGAATAATTTAATAAAATCAGAGAACAAGATACGATTGCCGTTCTTCCGCCAAAAGGCATCGGTCAACCTGCTGAAGTAATTGCTTAGTCCTGGAGCACCACTGCCTCCGAACGCTAAAACCTCGGCTAATTCGGAATCGATGTCTAATTTTTTTAAAATCGATTTAATGGTATGGTTTAAATCGAAAGTTTTGATGCCTTTTTCTTGCAGCCATCCGTCGTTACCCAGGGTTTCGGTTAGGTCATCCCCGGCTTCGTTTAATACGTTATCGGGTATCAAACCGGTGAATGCTTTTAAACGGCAAATAGCTTCGGTGATGATGTTTTGTTCCACTAATTTTTCAATGATGAGGCGTGCTATTTTCCAGGAGTGGTTGTAATTTGCCCCGGGAACGGGATATACATAAACAGCAAAAATTACATGTTCGCCTTCCGAGAGTTTTTCCCCGAAATCTTCCATTATCTTGTTTTTTATATAATTTAAAAAAGCGGTTTTACCGATACCACGGCCCCTACGGGTTGCGTAATCCATTAAAAAAGCGATTACATTGGCGTCCGGTTTCGACGGTTTTGGTATTAATAGTTTTACAAACTGTTTTTCCTCTTCTGTTACCAGTTCCGGGCAATAAATGGAACCGTTTTCCCGTGGGTCATGGCTTCCGATTGTAACTCCCGGGCTCTTAGGGAATGGATTACGGAAAAACCTAAAGCGCTCATAAGGATTTTCTTTTTTTATTTGAGCGCTGACATTGGGTTTACGAAGCTTACTACTCATAGGAATACTCCTAAATTTTCATCTTTATTTTCCCCTGTTTCCGTCATGGCAATCAGGGAATAAGGTTTTCTATCTATAATGATGGGACGCCTGAGTTTTTGATAACTACTTCCCTGGTCTTCCCGGATGTCCGATTCCAAAGAAATCGTATATCCCTGGCTTTGGGGGCTGTGATTTTTTATCCATGGTAATGACATCTTTAGAATATAATCGAAACTCTCAGCGCTTATTTTTAGTTGTCGGCATACTTCATCCCGGACATCCATGATCGAGACATACAAAGACTTAACTCGTGAATAGAATCGTTGATGCTCATGATATAAAACAGCCAGGAATTTTTTAATATTGGTTTCATCGGCTGGCGGTTGATGTAAGAACAATCTTTCTCCAGTGGGGTTGTTTATATCTTCCAGTGCATGGAAGGATGCCATATCGCTGTTTTTTTTAAAGACAGAAACCGGGAAAATCAGGCGCCCCGGTATTTGGGGGTGGGAATCCGTATAAAGAATCAACCCCAATTCAGCCAGGCGGGGGCACCAGGCCATATAATTACGTGAATATAACGGTTGTTTTCCGGATGCGAAGTCTGCTTTTCCGGATACAGGGTTCCTGTTTCCGAAAAAAAGATTTACGGCTGCTTCTTTCATTGCATTAAACAAGCGGCGCCGCGGCGCATAGGTTTTTATTTTCCCTTTTTCTTTCATTTCTTTTTTATCGGTTATCTTTTGTTTCGCTATAGTTCGTGGTGGGATATTGCTTAATCGCTCCCAGGCATTTTTGACTTCCTTCAACCAGGTTTTTTCATCGATAGGGAATGCCCCATCACTGATTTTTTTTATTAAACGTACAGCCTCCACGACTTGTTCATCCAACTCCATGTCCCATTTTTGGTTTTCCCATTTCCTGGATTCAGGAATCCAACTTCGCAGGGGAGCAGGAACAACGATTTCTCCCTGTCCCCCGGGATTAAGTTCCCAAAGACGATTCACAAACCAACCGGGAATGGTGTAAACCCGGTGCATTTCCACGATCAATTGTTTGATATAAGACCTTTTGTCAACCTCGTACTTGGTTCGGGCTTCTTTGCCTTTTCCTGTTAACATAAATTTGGAAGAATTCGCAGGTGCCTTTTGAATCCATTCAAAGTCCATTAATTCACGAATGAGGTCATCCAGGACCCGTTTACTTAATTCATCGATAAATATCAAACCTTTAACCCGTTTTGACAACCCTTCGGCAAGTTGGGATTTTGAAAATTCCCTTTGCTTCTCACCGATCTCCAGCGCATCGGAGAAAAGCTTCAAATCGGTGAAAAGGCCCACATTTCTTTTTAGCGGCGTAGGCCAAAATAGTGTTTTTGCATCCGTGGTTATTAAATTCATAGGTTTAATTTATCTTAATCCCGCCCAAATGTCAAGGGCTGATTTACTGTCCCCCTTCATTAAAATAATATTATTTCTTTACCGTCTCTTCATTTTGTTTCATATTCTCATCTCAATTGAGGAACAATGCTTAAAATGACCGATTATACCCTGTTGAATAACGAATCGATGTTGAGAAATGAGCGGTATTGGGACATGCCACCGGAAAAACAAAAACTTCTGCCACCAGGTCGCCAAGGTTTTTTATAATAAACCTCTTGGTGAACCTTTGCGCCTTCGTGGCTATTTTCACAGCGCGCAAGATTTTTTTCTCTTTCGCGTCTTTCGCGGGTTGCTCAATTTTTAATGAGAAAAATGGGACAGGCCAATTTATTTCCCCAGGGAATAGGGATATATGCTGCGAAAACCGGTGGTGTTAGTTTTATTCGTCTCCGGGTTATTGAAAAAATATTACTTATATGTTATATTGAATATATGAAGTGGATTAATGATTTTTATAAGACTAAAAGTGGCCAATGCCCGGTAAAAAAGTATCTACAAGGTCTGAATCCAAAAAATGAGCGACTTTAGAAAATTTTTAAAAGAAAACCTTGAAAACGACCCTGAATTCAAAGAAATATGGGAAAATAACGCACAAAAAAGAGAACTGGTGAAAACGATCATTGCCTTAAGAATTAAAGAACACCTAACTCAAGAAGATCTGGCTGAAAAAATGGGAACACAGCAGTCGGCAATTTCACGACTTGAAAGCGGTAAATACAATCCCAGTGTCGATTTTCTTTTTCGAATTGCGAAAGCTTTAAATCGGAAAGTTGAGATTAACTTTGCCTGATCGAGGGCGCATCCCCCAGTCCCCGAAATTTTCGTCATCGGCAGTTATTTCCAAAATGGAAATAACTGAATCTTCCTGCAATTCTCCACTGTCAAAGATGTTTTCCAGGTGTTTTGTGGAATAATCTGTTTATTCTTTTTCATAATTTACATGCCTCCGCCGCTTGGGCCTGGCCTTAGCCCTATTTACACCACCAACGCAGATTTTCATTTTTCTTATTATCAACGGATTCACCGGGAATACAAGTTTACCACGGCATCAAAACAAGAGTCAAGCCCTTTTGAAAGGAACTTTCATCCTCTACCTCACGCCGATTTTAATCGGCGCTTTCTGAGTGTCCACTATCCTCCTCATTCAAAATTCGGCCATCCAGCTCCTGTTTTTTCTCTTCTTTTTCAGGCTAGTTTGTCCATTAACCCGGCCTCTCGCATAACACGACGTACTGTACGATAAACTTCATCGAACTGTGGGAGTGCAATCATCTGTGAAGCCAGTCGTAAATTCCACAATTTCCTGTAGCGCGCTTCTTTTTTCGCAAACTCCTCGCCTATGCCTATCAGCGATCTACTACGGAATTCCAGCTTGTTCTTTATCCCTGGAATGAGCATTGCTAAGTCTATATTTCCTTCAGATGTCAGATAACATAAGTCATATAAATCACGAGGCTCGTTTCGTGCACGATCTGTAAGTGCCAATAGCTTTTCTACCGCTATTTCTTCCAGCGAATAAACCTGGACAAGCTGGTTCTCAGGGAAGTCTATGTACTCTTCGTAGCCACCAATTACAGCGCGCTCTTGAAGTTGAAAAACAATCCGTTCATTGATGGTGATGTCAATCTTAACTTCGTTTCTCGTCGTACCCGGTAGAGGTCCCTCGTACGCAAGATAGAACGTGTGGCTGTTTTGGTGCGGCTTGTGATCCGCCCGGGAATAATGAAAGGCAACGCCTGATATACGTTGGACCTTTTCGTAGATATCCGTAAGTTCGGAAAGAATCGTTTCAAATGAAGTCGGTGCGGCAAGTGTGAAATCGAGATCTTCTGAGAATCGGTAGTCGCCGAAGTAACATCGCTTGATAGCGGTCCCGCCCTTGAATGCAAGACGATGGTGAAGCGGTGATTGCGACAATCCCACCAGGAGCCAGGCCAGGCAATAGTCTCGCTCCAGTACTGCTTCCGGGATGCGTCGCCCGCCCTGGCGAGCAAGCCGGTTGGATAGCAGAGAGATGTTGCTCTGTGGAATCATAATTTATGTCCTCACCACTGATTGTATCTCCTCAGGACTAATGTTGAGCTTAAGACGCCACCGGGCCAGTAACCTCCCTTCGTTCGGAAGCATCGGGTCTAAGATAGCATAGGTCGCAGATAGCCCTTCTCTCAACCGGCTAAGCTCATGGGGAGCATCTACTTCAAAAATTTCGAACAAGAACCCGAGCCGACGAATGACAGCACCAACGTCCAGTCTCAAAGCATAATCCACAAGTTTATGGGGATCGATCTCATCCCTTCGCATCCAGAATCCCTTGGCGACTTCGCTGAACCCGCCGCAGTGCTCGGGCTGCTTAAGGCCATCAATAATTGTCCGTTCCAGATCACTGACCTGGACTTTATCAGTCTTAGTGGCCCAGTGACTGATGATACCGAAGAAGTTCACTGCCTTGCACCGAACGAAGCGGAACTCGGTGCCGAGAATATGGTGTGGGCGTAAGAACTTCGGTGTTGTGGCAAAGATCACAAACTGAGGTTGGGTAACCATCTGGTGTATCGCCATAGCCGAAGAGTGTGAAATGTAGTAATCCGGTGTCCCAATGATCTCACTGGCCACAACGTATGGGTTGCCCAGATATTCTCGTTCCCGGCCCATCTCAAAGGGCACCAATATGAAAAGGCCCGGTTTTAGTCGGGTGGTCACTCCACGTTCCACCATACGTCCGACGAGGCTGCGGGCGGCTTTTGAATTTAACCCTGTTATATCAACTACATCCGCATTACAGAAAATGGTCTTTCTCCTTTCATGAAGTTCGGTAACAAGGTTACCTGCCTCTGAACCAAGTGTTTTGGGTTGTTTGTTACGTTTCATTTGCAAAAAGCTCCGTCTTACGTAGCATTATGCACGAAAAACATAACTATGTCAAGTTTCCCTATCAAATAATAAATTCGAAGCACGAAAATCGATAGGCCGCGGCAAAGTGACCGGGCTTTACCGTCCGAAGCCATTGTGTTACCACGCTGCCATACAGCCGAATGGGTCAAAACAGGCGGCCAGTGTGATTTGCCATTTCTTCACTGTAAGGAGCTTTATCCTCATACCTCATGCCGATTTTGATCGGCTCTTTCTGTGTGTCCCCTATCCCCTTAAGAAATTGGTGCCAGGCCGATTTTTCTCCCTAAGCAAGTAGGGGCGAGTCTCCGTGCCCGCCCTTTTTCAATGAAGTATTTTAAATAAAAAGGTTCCGTGCAAAATCAATGGTGAATCCAGGGTGGGGCAGGGTGGTGGGGAGTGGTGGGAGTCGGACTTGTAATTTTTATGGAATCATAGTATGATTGATGATTGGTGAGCATGAAAAATATTTTTATCAGTTACAGTCATAAAGATATTAAATGGAAAAAGAGACTGATTTCTCATTTGCAGGTGCTGGAAAAGAAAGAGCTGTGTATATTATGGCATGACTGGGATATAACCCCGGGTCGGGATTGGTACCCGGATATCGAAAAGGCCATAAATCAAGCCCACCTAGCGGTCCTGTTGATTACCAAAGATTTCCTGGATTCGGATTTCATCGCTAAAGAAGAAATCCCCCGATTTCTAAAACGCCGTAAAACCAGGGACTTAATCGTCGTGCCGTTGTTCATGAAACCCTGTGCCTGGAAAGAGGTTGATTGGCTGAAAGAAATCCAGGGGGTTCCTGTGGATGGCCAATTTGTGGTCGAGGGCACCGAGGAGGAAATCGATACGAAACTGGCGTATTTCACGGAGAAAATCATTAAAGTACTTTTATCGGATCCCAATCCGGATGACTTGTATAAGGTTGAGCAAAAACAAAAATCATTAATCGAGTTAATTGATCAGGAGGAAATCGGGTACATGGTAACTCCCAATGAAATCATCCCTGAGATTAAGAAAAAATATAAGGATATCATTTTATTTGTTACAGAACATCACCTGGGAGGTAAAAGCATTGTCCCTCGATACTTAAATGAAATTGATGAGAAAATGGATGCCAAGAAAAAGAAAGATCTCGACACCATCACGGAGTTTCATGCATTAATTGAAGGTCTTTTAAGCGATAAGAAAAAATGCGAAGAACATGAATCAAAACTCATACTGTACCTGGACCAGCTCAAGTATTATGAAAAGGTCTGTGAAGAGTGGGAACCTCAACCTCCAAATGCTTCTTAGATCAGCAGGACGGAGTTCCAAACGTGCAGGAAAAGAAATTACTTCATAAATTAGGAGAAACCAGGGAAAAGCTGGTGGTTATGATGGAGAGACTGCAAACCGGCACCCCAAAATATGAATGGCCCCATGTGAGAGGGGCCAACCAGGATGGATTTACTGATGTGAGCTGCGGAAAGGGAAGTTATATGGTGCTTTTCCTCTCTGAAGACCAGCATTTATATGCCTTCGATTTAAAAGGGAAGCAGTTGTGGTCTCAAAAAATCGAGGGAGGTATTGACGTTTATTCTCGGCATGTGTATACCCCGGCCGTCATCGATCATACTATTTATATTACCGGGAAAGAAGGTATGCTTTATGCCCTTGATTTTGAAGGACAGGTCAAGTGGGGGAAAAAAATAGAAAACTCCTATTATGATAATCCCACTTCACCCGTTATAAAAAAAGATATGATTGCTTTTGGTCAGAATAACGATGCTTTCTTGATCGACCTTAACGGAAACCTGATCTGGAAAGTAGAAGGTAAAGGTTCTTACCATAGTCCACCTGTTCTATTAGATGATTTGATCCTATTCCAGAAAGGCTACAGCCCGGATAGTTTAATCGCGCTGGATTATAATGGAAATGACAAATGGCACTTTGATGCCACGATTAATCAAAGCCACAGCCCAGTTGTAGAGGGTGGTGTAATTTATATTTCGACTAAAGAATATGGTTTATGTGCGTTGGACTTGCAAGGAAATAAAATGTGGAATTTCAAAATACCTGGTTTACCGGATGCTGAGCTATCGGCCCCGGTAATAAAAGGAGACCGCATTATATTCAATTATCAGGGGCCCAATAACAGCGGGACTATTGCCATCAATAAAAGGGGAGATATAATCTGGAAAAAAAGACTTTATAGATTTGGCTCCTTTCACAGCACGTTACCCCCAACCCTGTATAAGGATATAATTCTCATCCCCAGCGACACCAAAATATTTGCCTGCGATTGGGATGGGAACTTGTTATGGGGCGACTCCGTTCACGGGGGGGAAGTATCATCATTATCGGTAATTAACGGTTTTGCTGTATTCACAAATGGTTACGGGCGAATTATAGCCATTGATCCCGATACTGTTATCCGAGCATCCAGTATCACGAAAAATCCATTATATTTGCTGATCATTTACATTATGAATAAGTCCCTGAGAATGCCAAAAGAATTGTGGCAATTCGATCAATGTGGAGAGAAAACCTATGAACAGACCATGCCTATTATCGTTAGAGTCAATAGAGAATATAGGATGAATCGACATATAAATAATGTACTTCTAGTCAAATGAAAAGAGAATATTTAGCCGATAAAATTCGCAGCACTGCCCGTCGGTTAGCACATGTCATAAAAGAGAGAAAGATTGATTCCGCCGCTTGTTCGGTTGAGGACAAAAAAAGGATAAAAAAAATGCTGCTGGCAAGTTTTTATAAAACAGATATCAACTCTTATCCTTTGGATAAGAGTTATGAAAACGCTCTTGCTCATATCCCTGATATTTATTATTCATTGGATGATGTGGTCGATTTGATCAAAGATCAACAGGAAAACGATATCTTCCATCCCATCGGCCCAGCGGGCATATATCTGTCCGCGCTTTTAAACAGGGTCATTAAAGAGAGTGATGTGATACAGATTGATATCAAACCAACGGAAGATGATTTTTCGAAAAGACTTCTTATGAATTTAGGTATGTTTTTGCCCAGGGGGAAATTAGTATTCAATGGGGATGCTATTACCGGTGCAGTCGGTTACGGGATGAATGGAGGAGAAATTATTGTAAATGGCAATTGTAGAGGTGAGCCGGCCCAAAGCATGAAAAGGGGTAAAATAACAATCGAAGGAGACATAATAGAAGAATATCACAATGGATATACCTATGGAGTTGCCTATGGTATGGAAGGTGGAACGCTTATAGTAAAGGGAAATGCCAAAATTTTTAAGAGAACCGGGAATTGGACCATGGAACCCCCCGAACCCGGGGTATCAGGGGGCATCGGGTTTAATATGAAAGGAGGAGAAATTATTATTTTTGGCAATGCCGAAGACGTGGGTTACGAAATGCAAGGAGGTGATATTACAATCAAAGGGAGCATCGAGTATGAACATTCAAGTGTAGGGGTGGAAATGAGTGGGGGGACAATTATAGTTGAAGGAAGAGTTAAAAGTGTCGGTTGGAAAATGAAAGGAGGACATATAATAGCGAATAGAGTAGGAAAGAAAGAAGGCCAAAGTAATGTTTACGGAATTTATGGAAATATTGGCCAGGAAATGCGGGGTGACGATATTATTGTATTGGAAAATTCTGTTGGGGATGTTGGTCTTGAAATGAGAGGCGGTGAAATTAAGATAAGAAAAAATTTGGAGACGAGAAATATTGGTTGGCGCATGTCTGATGGGACCATTGAAATTGAAGGTAATGTGCTCGGGGAAGCAGCGATCGGATTATCTATGAAAGGTGGCAGTATAAGGATCGAAGGAAGTGCTGACCATTCAAAAATAGGCGATTTGATGGAAGGAGGAAGAATAGATATTAACGGATTTATGCCTCCTGATTCAAGTTTTAGCTTCAGGGAAAAACCGGCCAGGAAGGGGGGGGGGGCTGTTTACAATAAGGGAATCAAGATAGAAAGTAATATTCGATCGAAAATTAGAAAGTGGGTAAAAAAGTTGGAAATATTTGATTGACATTGTTATCTAATGGTAATGACAAGGAGGACAGATTAATGGAAACAAACCAGGAATTCAGTTATAAAATACTTTTCCAGAATTTAATTTTCTTCATATTCATTATCTTCAGTTTTGTGGTAGGAGCCATTTATGTGGTGAAAGGAAACCTCTGGGGCCTAAGGTTATGGATCCCAAGGGATTATTTAATATTAATCGGGATGATAGGGTTTTTCTACCATCATATACGATTCCCACAATTCTACTGCATTGGTGAGGGCCGGAAATGGTATTGGCATAGGTGGCGGTGGCCAAAGCTTAGATATGTGACATTTTTTGTTGTTACCCAGTTTTACATTTTGTTTACCGTGCAGCTATTTTATGATATTTTAGCCTCTTGGATCGGGAATTTGTTGTTTTCAATCTCGCTTCTGGTATTTACCTATTATTACTACGAATTTCGAGGGAGAGCAAATTACGTGGTTAAAGGGGAAGGATATGGTTCTGGTTACATCAGAATGATTGCACTCATATGGTGTGGAATCTTTTTCATACGATTTCTCTTTTTGATAACTGGAATTTAATTATCCCTCTCCCCACGGTAGAGCGGTCCCTATAATGTTTTACCACCTCTAATCCCACCCTCTTAAAGACCTCGCGGTAATCCTTATCCGGCCATATTACACAGATTTTGAGCACGGATTTTGTGCCAGGCCAGTACCAGGCCACTTGGTATTTTGGCTAAGAATTAATTCTTGACTGTCTCCGTCTCCCCTCCTTTTGATCATTATTGATGATAGGCAGCCCCAGTTCCTCAAATGGGGCCGCGAAAAGTCTGAACCACAGATGCCGCGGATGGCGCAGATTACACAGATTAAAATTGGAAAGTCTTTAATCGGCGTCATCAGCGTTATCAGCGTAATCCGCGGTTCAGACGGTTTTTACCATTAAAATAATATTATTTCTTTACCGTCTCTTCATTTTGTTTCATATTCTCATCTCAATTTAGGAACAATGCTTAAAATGACCGATTATACCCTGTTGAATAACGAATCGATGTTGAAAGATGAACGGTTGTTTTTTCAATGGTTATCCGTCATCCGGGGGCCCAGGGAGCAAACGTCGTGGTTTGAGGCCGGCGCCCCAATGTTCGGATTGTTCCGGGCCTAATCCAATCCATGTAAGCGAAAACCTGGAAAGGAATCCCGAAAACGTGATCACTTATCCGGCAGCCCCGGTAAGTTGCCCGCGAAATTGGGACATGTCACCGCGAAAGTTTTGCCTGTTCCCGGGAAAGTTGAGACTCAACCAGCAAAAGCTGAGGCCACGACCGCGAATGCTGAGACCACGACCACGAATGCTGAGACCCAGACCACGAAAGCTGAGAGTCTGACCACGAATGCTGAGACCCAGACCGCGAATGCTGAGAGTCTGACCACGAATGCCGAGACTCCGACCATGGATGCTGAAAGTCTAACCACGAATGCTGGGACCAAGACCGCGAATGCTGAGAGCCTGACCACGGATGCCGGGACCCCGACCACGGATGCTGAGAGTCCGACCACGAATGCTGAGACCCAGACCACAGATGCTGGGACTCAGACCACAGATGCTGGGACCCCAACCAGGGATGCTGACAATCCGACCACGAATGCCGAGACCCCGACCGCAAAAGCTGGGAGTCTGACCGCGAAAGCTGGGACCAATTGTGGAAAACTCTTTCCCTGCACCGCAAATGTTTTGCCCGCCACCGGGAAAATAAAAACTTCTGCCACCAAGGCACCAAGATTTTTTTCTTCGCGGTCCTTCGCGTTCTTCGCGGCTTCTTAATTTTTAAAATTTGGGAATAACCGCGGAAAGAAGGTTAATGAATTGATCTTTTACGCGGTTGGCGGTCTCGGTGACCTCCTTATGACTCAAGGGAGTTTTGGAAATTCCGGCCGCCAGGTTACTGACGCAAGAAATCCCGGCCACCGCTGCCCCCAGATGACGAGCAACTATGGCTTCGGGTACGGTAGACATGCCCACGGCATCCGCACCCATCGCGGCAAGCATGCGGATCTCGGCCGGGGTTTCATAGGAAGGTCCGCTTAAAGCAAGATATACGCCTTTCTTTACTCCCATGCCCATGGTCTGCATGGTTTGGGCTATGATCTCTTCCATATTCTCATCATAGACCCGGCTCATGTCGGGGAAACGGGGACCCAGGCGCTCGTCATTTTCGCCCCACAAGGGATTGAGACCCATCATATTGATGTGATCGCGGATTATCATTAAATCCCCGGGGACCAGCATGGTATTGATACCACCGGCGGCGTTGGTTAATAACAATTTTTTGATACCCAGGCGGCACAACACCCGAATGGGAAATACGACTTCAGCAATGGCATGACCTTCATAATAATGGCACCGGCCCTGCATGACGGCAGTGGGTTTATCTTTAATTTTCCCGATGACCAGGCGCCCGGCATGACCGGCTACGCTGACCTTTTTAAAATGGGGAATCGTTTCATAAGGGATTATGATTTTCTCGGTCACGGATTCGGCAAACTCTCCTAACCCGGAACCCAGGACAACGCCGACTTCCGGCGCCAGGGGGGCCCGGCTTTTTATAAAAGCAACTGCTTCTTCGATTTGATCATAAAGGCAAATACTCATTTATAACTCCTTGGCTGCGCTCAAATATTGTACTTAATTGTTTCATTTTTTTCATGCAGATTATCATCGTGGACCCGAAAAGGGGGGATATTCATAAATCCTTCCAACGTCTGCTGGGCGGTAGGACGCAGCAGCGGGTCCTTACTCATCATCTTTAAAACCAATTCATTCAATTCCGGGGGAATGCCGGGATTCAATTGACGGGGCTGGGGTGGGATGTAATCCAGTATCTGCCGCATGGTCTCAATGGGCTTCTCTCCTCTAAACGGCAGCATGCGCGTCAATAATTTATAGCAAATAACGCCCAGGGAATAGATGTCCACTGCCGGCGAAAACACGCCGTCGGCCACCACTTCGGGCGGCATGTAAGGCAGTGTGCCCAACACATGGCCGGTCTCGGTTAAATGGGAAAACGTCTGCCCCCTGGCGATCCCAAAATCCAATAACTTCACATAATCAGGGTCATTCCCTTTTTGAATGAGCATAATATTTTCCGGTTTCAAATCCCGGTGGATAATATTTTCCCTGGCCAGGTGGGCCAGCACATCCGCCACCTGCGTCATAATGTAAATGCACCGGGCAATATCCGGGTAGCGGTGCTCCCGGATTCTATCTCCCAGGGTCTGCCCCTCCAGCAGTTCCATGAGGATGTAAAGTTGTCCTTTGTCTTCGCCCCTTTCGTGTACTTTGACTATATTGGGGTGATCGAGCCGGTCCACCAACAGCGACTCATTTTTAAAGCGCTTCTGCTGGATCTCATCCATTAAATACTCATCTTTCAGCACCTTCATGGCAAAAATTTTATTGCCGTCGATTAGACTGTGCACGCGGTACACGATGCCCATGCCGCCGCCGCCGATTTGCTCGTCGATTTCATAGGGGCCGATATACTTTTTCTTTTTCCAGAAGGCAATCAGTTTGAGGTGCTTTTTGACAAAGGCGATGAACCAGTAGGAAGAAAAAGCGAATGCCATCACAAACAGGAGCCGGAACCACCAGGTCTGCCAGAAAAACGGTTTTAGCGCAAAAGACAGATGGGCGCCGGCGCTGCTCCATACGCCGTCGTTGTTACAGGCGGCGACGCGGAAGGTGTAATCGCCGGGCGCGATGTTGGTATAGGAAACGTTCCGGCGGCCCCCCCCGTCCATCCACTTTTCGTCGAATCCTTCCAGTTTATATTTAAACCGTACGCGCTCGGGTGCGATAAAACTCAAACCGGTATATTTAAATTCGATACGCTGGGTCCCAGGGGCCAGTTTTATCCCTGCTTCGGAGACGCCGGGATATGAATAAATGTTTTGACCGTCCGCCAGCATTTCTTCGATGGCCACCGGCGGTTCGACGGTGTTGGATTTAATATGCCCGGGGTCGATTACCACGACGCCGCGGATGGTGGGGAACCAGAGTTTTCCTTCCTCGGTGCACAACCCGGCGGGTTGGGCCGGGCCGCTGCACTCGGTGCTTTTTATGCCTTCGGTCCTGCCGTAAGAGAAACAGGAAATTTTATTTATTTTCCCGTCCGCGAAATCTTCCAGGTCTTTTTTCCGGGCGCCGTAGATGCCGCGGTTGCAATTCATCCACAGGTTGCCGCTGAGGTCTTCCAGCACCTGGAACGCCAGGTCGCTGTAGAGACCGTTCTCTATGCTAAAACGGGTAAAGGTATTATTCTTTAAACGCAAAAGGCCGCCGCCGTCGGTCCCGATCCAGGCGGTTCCTTCTTTATCGGGATATATGTTCCATATGGCATTGCCGGTCAAACCTTCTTTTTCGCCGTAAGTGGTAAATTTGCCTGTCTCTTTATCAAAGCGATCGATGGTTCCGCGGTATGTACCGATCCAGATATCGCCTTCCCGGTCTTCGCTGACGGCGTAAACGAAATCATCGGACAGGCCGGTTTTGGAATTGTAATTGATCATTTTACCGGTTTTAAAATCGATAACATCCACGCCGCCGCCGTTGGTGCCGACCCAGATGTTATCATCGCGGCCCGCGCATACGGCCCTCACGATATTATTTGCCAATCCTTCGCGGGTGGTATAGGTCTTTATTACTTTATCGTTCTTTACCCGGTGCAACCCGTCGCCGTAGGTCCCGATCCAGATGGACCCGTCGCTGCTTTCCGCGATGGTCCAGATATGTTCGCTGGTTAACCCTTCTTTCAAACCGAACGTTTTGAAGCGGTTGTCGGCGAATTTTACCAACCCGCCGGTAACGGTTCCGATCCAGGTATTTTTCAGGCGGTCTTCATATACTGTTCTTATGCTGTCCACCGGGAGGCCGTTTCGTTTATTATAAATGATAAATTTGCCGTCCTTCAATTGGGACAGGCCATCCCGGGTGCCGACCCAGAGGCTTCCTTCCCTGTCTTCCATTATGGCGCGGATGGGGCGGTCCAGGAACCCTTCTTCGTAGGAGGAAGAGGAAAAGACGCCGTCCTTTAGACGGTTCAGACCCAGGCCGTTGGTGCCAATCCAGAGGATGCCGTGGGTATCCTGGAAAAGGGCCCGTATATCATTGCCGGATAGCCCGTCTTTTTCCGAATAGAACCTGGCTTTACCGTCTTGCAGGAAAATCAATCCCTGCCCGCTGGTGCCGATCCAGAGGCCCCCTTCTTTATTCTTACACAGGACGCGGATATCTTCGCCGCCGGATAGGCCCATTTCCGCGGCGCATTGTTTAATTTTCCCGTCAGCAACCCGGAGGACATTTAAACCGCCGCCGGAAGTCCCGATCCAGAGGTTTCCTTCATCATCCGTTTCCAGGGCCGCAATATATTGATGGGATAAACCTTCTTTTTGGGTATAGGCAGTAAAAGTGTCGTCCGTGAGGCGGTTGAGACCATCGGTGGAGCCCACCCAGAGGCTGCCCTTTTTGTCCTGGACAATGGATAATACAAAATCATTGGAGAGGCCCTCTTTGGTGGTAAATTTTTTGAATTTCCCCCCGGTGCAGCGCAAGAGACCTTCGGAGGTCCCGATCCATAAATTCCCCCGGTTGTCTTCGAACAACGTTTTGATACGGTTGCTCTCCAATTCCGGCGTGTTGGAGCGGTCCAGCACCTGGAATTGGACGCCGTCGAAACGGGCCACGCCTTCGTAGGTGGCCCCCCAGAGGTAGCCGTCGGAGGTCTGGATAATGGAAAGCACCGAACTCTGGGGCAAACCGTCATCGGTGGAAAATACTTCGTAGTTATATTGGTGGATTTCCTTTGCCGGGTCCAGCGGCCATAATAAACTGTTTCCCGAGGCGAATAGGACGATTAAAAAAACGAACACATGGAAGCGGTATCTTTTTTTCATCTAATAATAGTAGTCATAAAACAAAGAAATGTAAAGAGGGATTTGAAATTTTTTTTTTGTTGTAGGACCGAACCGGCCCCACTGCGTGGGGTTCCTTTTATAGGGTAATTTGCTTAGGAAAGTCTGCTCAGTGCTTCCACAAGTTTCCTCAGTGTTTCCCTAAGTGGTTGTGTTTCTTTTTTTGTGTGTTTCGCGTGTTTCGCGGGCAGTGTTGTTTGTAATTGACAAAACAAATCAATCATATTATTATATTAAACGTGAAGCAAGAGAAAGAAATTACTCTAAGGAGAACACCGATGATTAAAAATAAAGCCGGGAAATCACTTTTAATTATGTTGGTGGGGCTAATCGTTTTGGCCTTTACCACCGGGACCATTTTAAACGCAGCGCCGAACGGCGGCGCTGGGGACAAGAAAAAACATAAATCCCACCAACCGCCAAAACACGTCGTTGTGGTTCACCACGACGGTCCCCCCAATCATCCTACTCATGGGAGGACAGTCGCTGTTTTACCGCCCGGGCATACCGTGGTTACAGTCAGGGGCCGCCAGTATTATTACCATAACGGCCATTATTACGTGCCCGGCCAATCCGGCTACTATGCCCATGGGGGTCCACTTGGCGCACGGGTTACCGTCATTCCGCCGGACCATAGAAAGATTTATGCCCGGGATAAAGTCTATTACTACTATTATGGAACATATTACCATTATGACCCCATCCAAAGAGTATACCTGGTGGTAGAACCCCCGGAAGGAGCCGACATCCCGGAATTACCCGAAGGCTATGAATCTCACCGCTTCGGGGCGAATACTTACTATCATTGCAACGGCGCCTATTACCGGTATGATCCCCTGCGAAAAATCTATTTAGCAATAAAACCACCCGAAGGGATGATATTGAATTCCCTCCCCTTTGGATTTGAAACAGTAATAACCAGTGGAAATAAGCGCTTCTTTTACATGGGAGTCTATTACACCCCCGTCACCCAAAATGGGGTAATGGTCTATAAAGTAGTAAGATAACCCCTGGAGAAGGCAATATAAATCATAGCGATTCGATCGCACCTGTCGGGACATCCAGGGCGAATTTTTTAGTTTCGGGCAGCAGCAGGTCCGGGTCCACGCGGCCGTTTTCTTTCCTTAAGTTTAAGGGGACATTGCTGTCGATAATCAATTTCGAACCTTCCCAACGGTCAATGGTCATTACGCCGGGGTAAGGGTCCAGAACATGCAGCGTGGTATATTCATATTTATCGCGTAATTTTTGCAAATCGATTACTTCGATCACCGGGTGTCCTTCGCCCACCGAGAGCACCGCGAGATATTTCCCGTCGGGTGATAACATAAGTTGGTGCACTTCGGCCAGTTGGCTCAGGTTATTGCCTATCTCCCGGTTCCCATAAGCGCCTTTGATAACAAACCAATATGCGCCTTTCTCATAGTCGGTGTTGATCACACACAATGTTTCATCATTCCCGATGGTAAGCATAAAAACGCCTTTATCCTTTAATGTCTCCGGGGTAATATCCTGGGAATAATTGAATCCGGCGATTAGAAAAATTATTATCATGGTTTTACTTATTATTTTCATCATACAAACCTCCACAAGTGTCTTTTATATTATTTAAAATTTTCGCTTTTATGTTTGAGATAATGCAGGATATTGAGCGCTTCCAGGGGGGTGATTTTGCTGATATCGATCTCCTTTAATTTATCCCGTATTTCATCCCAGACTTTTAATTCCGCATCTTCAGGGAAAAGACTTTTTTGTTTTGCCGGGAGTTTTTCCAGTTTACCGGTGATACGTTCTTTGACCAGGCGGTTGAGTTCTTTCTTTTCCAGGTTTAGCAGGACCTCTTTGGCCCGTTCGATCACAGACATGGGAACTCCGGCGATTTTCGCTACATGAATGCCGAAACTCTGGTCCGTGGCGCCGGGTACGATTTTATGGAGAAATACAACGTTATCCTGCCATTCTCGTACGGAAATATGGTAATTGCGCACCCGCTCCAGTACTTCGGACAACTCGGTTAATTCATGGTAATGCGTGGCAAATAAAGTTTTAGGCTTTTCATCCAGGGAATGTAAATATTCGATGACGGCCCAGGCAATGGACAAACCGTCAAACGTAGAAGTGCCGCGTCCGATCTCATCCAGCAGGATAAGGGAGCGCGAGGTGGCGTTGTTCAATATAATGGAGGCTTCGATCATCTCGATCAAAAAAGTGGATTTGCCCTCGATCAACGAATCGGAAGCGCCGATGCGGGTAAAAATACGGTCGCAGACGCCGATAACGGCTTTCTCCGCCGGTACGAAATACCCTGCTTGCGCCAGGATGACGATCAATGCGTTCTGTCTCAGGTAGGTGGATTTCCCGCCCATGTTGGGGCCGGTAATGATTAAAATCTGTTCGTTGTTGGCGGAGAGAGTGAGGTCATTGGGAATGAATCCTTTTTCCAGGCTGATTTCCACCACGGGATGGCGGCCCTCTTTAATAGAAATATCTTTGCGGGTGTTGATAACGGGACGGGTGAAATTCCGGCGCTGGCCCAGCTCGCCGCCCCCGGAAAGCGTATCCAGCAGCGCAATCAATTCCGAATTTTTATTCAAATGAGCGGAGAACTGCTGGATGGACCGGGTGACCTCTCCGTATAACTGTTTTTCGATCCGGATCATCTGTTCTTCGGCCCGCAGGATTTTCTCTTCCAACTTTTTCAGTTCTTCGGTAATAAAACGTTCGGCGTTAACCAGGGTCTGCTTGCGGATATAATGGGTGGGGACCAGCTTAAGATGGGAGTTGGTCACTTCGATATAATAACCGAAAACTTTATTAAATCTTATTTTCAGCGAGGAGATGCCGGTGCGTTCCTTTTCTTCCCGTTCCATGGCGGAGACGATTTCCTTGGCGTTCCGGCTGATATCGCGCAGCTCATCCAGTTCGGCATGGTATCCCCTTTTGATGTAATTGCCTTCGTTTAAATTGTTGGAGGGGTCATCGGATATCGATTTATCGATCAATTCCACGATAGTGGGTAGGGGGTCCAGTTCCTGGCGGATGGATTTAACGACGCCGGAATTGAGGGTCTCCAGTTCCTTTTGTATAAGGGGAATCCGCTGCAGGATATTTCTCAACACCAGGAGGTGGGAGGGGAAGGCGATATTTAAAGAGACGCGGGAATTGATTTTTGCCAGGTCGCCCATGCCTTTAAGGATTTTCCGCACTTCAGAGCGGGCGATCAGGCTCTGGGAAAATTCCTCGACGCCATCCAATCGCCAATCGATTTCTTCTTTGTCGATCAAAGGGTAAGCCAGCCATTTTTGCAGCAGCCGTTTGCCCATGGGCGTAATGGTAAAATCCACGGCCTCGAACAGGCTGCCTTTGGCAGTGCCGGTCCGGATATTCTTCAATATCTCCAGGTTGCGAAAGGAGACCGAATCCAATATCAAATAATTCTCTTCGGGAACAAAGCGCAGGCTGGACACATTCGTCAGCGCCGTCTTGCGAATCGATTTAAGGTACTTGACCAGGACGCCGGCGGCAATAACGGCGGAATCGTAGCCGCTAAGCCCCAGGCCTTCGATATCGGCGATTTGCAGTTGGTTTTTCAAAACCTCAACGTTCTCGAAATAGTTGTATTCATAGTCGTTGTATCGCGTAATAAGGACATTGGACATTTCGGGGAACCCGGCTATTATTTTGTCCAGGTCCAGGTCGGAGGATTCGGGGATCACGGCTTCCCTGGGAAATTTCCGGTAAAATTCATTGATAAAGGCGGCCATGTTGGCGGCGTCGAACCGTTTCACCTCGAAATCGGAAACCGCCAGGTCGATGGAAGCCATGGCAATACTGATCTGGTCCCGGTAAATAGAAACCACGAAATTGTTCAGTTCCTTCTGGCCGGCGTCGATTTCCAATGCCGTACCCGGGGTGAGGATGTGGGTGACTTCCCGTTTCACGAGACCTTTGGCCAGGGCCGGGTCTTCTACCTGTTCGCAGATAGCGACTTTGTATCCATGTTTCAGCAGTTTGGCCGCATAGGTATCCCGGGCGTGGTAAGGAATGCCGCAAAGGGGAACGGCGTCGTCTTTCTTTTTATCCCTGGAGGTGAGCACCACTTCCAGCAGCGGCGCCGCAAGCTTCGCATCTTCGAAAAACATTTCATAAAAGTCTCCCATTCGGAAAAAGAGGATAGTATCCGGGTAGTCTTTTTTGATTTCGAAGTACTGCTTCAGCATAGGCGTAATGTTTTTTTGGTCCATATTTTTTGGGTCCATGTTTTTTTGGTCCATGTTCTATTATAACACAAATCCATCGGTGGTGTAAAAAAATCACAGGAATAAAATGTAGGGGTTTGATTCATCAAACCCGAAAGATGAGGGGCTTGATAAATCAAGCCCCTACCATAAGTGGCCCCTACCATAAGCAGCACCTGAAATATCATTGATATTTTAGGCGGACATATTTCTTCCTGGAAAAATATCCATGGAATCCCCGGGAGACACGAAATGTTTTGCGTAAAACCAAAGAAGGGGTGAATATTTCGCATACCTCTCGCATAACAGGCAATTGAAATAAAACTAGAAGTCGATCAGCTTCAAATAGAAGTTGATCGGCAATAACTAGAAGTATATCAGCGACAATCAGAAGTGAATCAGCGACAATTAGAAGTATATCAGAGACAACTAGAAGTGGATCAGATTGATTTAGAAGTTAATCAGCAAAATATTGAAGTAGTTCAGACACAGATAGAAGTATATCGGATACAAAGCGAAGTAGATCGGACACAAAATGAAATCAAGCGCCTTCAAATTAAATAAAAGTAATGAATTGATAGACTTTCGCCCCCTTTCCTTTAACAAAATAACCTGGAATGATTCAATAAAAATGCGAAACTTGAAATTCGGAACACGAAACGAATTCAATATCCGGCAAATCAAAATCCAAAACCGGGAAAGTTTGTTTCCGGGGCGATGGTTTTACTTCCTTGTTATTCACTGCATGAACAAGATTGGCGGAGAGAATTGGGAGGAATCCACTTTACATCACTGGAAATACTTTTTAGAGGAACGAGAAGCCAGTTTTTCTAATTCTGATTTTGTAAAACCTGTTAGCCCCATTATGGTCTTCAAATCGAAATCTTTCCGCAGCATCTGCATTGCAATTTCCATTTTCCCTTCTTTTTTCCCTTCTCTTTTTCCTTCCCTTTTCCCTTTACCAATTAATTTTGGGCCTAGCGATTTTATAACTTCCTCTTTATACTCACTGATAATTCGTTGTTCTAAGGTTGGCATGATATCACCTCCGTCTAGTTTGCTTTTATCCAGTATTTCTTGTAATTGGTCTGTTTTTATATCCTGGGTCCGGGAAATATACCTGAGAAAGAATAGTATGACTTCTTTTTTGCCGGTAAATCCTTTCTCTTGCCAGAAACGGAATATTTCCAGGATCGCTTCGAAATCATTTTTATAGGCAGCTTTCAGTAAAACCATGGACGTAAATAAAAATACGTTCTTTTTTAATTCACTCTCATTCTTGAAATCCCAGGGGTTTGTATCGAACAGGATATAACGATAATCCAGCAGGTACGGTTTTATTTCGTCATCGACATTGAACTGTTCTGCAAAGGAGCGGGGTACTTTCCATACCCCAGGGCCGTGGTAAAACACCACGGGGATGATCAGGCGCGGAGTTTGCCCATTGTTGTAATCTTTTTCCAACTCAAAAACCATATATTTCAGGAATTGGAGCATCAACTCCACTCTTCCTTCGGTCTTATGTTCGATGAGAAAATAAATATCCACACGTCGATTTCCAGTATTTTTTTCTTTCAGCCGGGTATTGATCACGATGTCGGAAAATCCTTTGTGAAATTCATTGGAAACGTATTTGGTATCTCCGATTTCGATTTTTTTGAGGTCCAGGTGTTTTAATAAATCGGTGGGCAGGACGCGCTGCAGGAAATCCCTGGCATTTTTCGGGGAGTCGAAAATCTTATGGAAGAATTTGTCGTTGACTTGCTGAATTTCATCTGTTTTTTTCATTGTACTTAATTATAATCCTTTTACCGGATTTTTTCAATAATTTTGCCCCCTTCGGGGAATTTATAAAACACCTTCGGCGGCAACTGAACAAAGGAATAGATTCCTGGCGGAATTCAATTTCCGGATGAAGGAATTTATCTACGTTTGCAAGTCTGCTTTGAAAGACCAACCGCAACTTCTCGAGGTGTTGTGTATCCAGGTACTTTCCGAGGGGTATCGGATACAAAAACCGGATTTTGAGGGTACTTAATCGATATCTTTTTGCAGTATCGCGTTTGAATACATTTTGCTATTTATCCCTTGTAAGTCCCCCTGCGCCTCAATTTGGGTAGCAGTTGAAAAATCCGGTAAACTGGAATATAATACCCCCATGAATAGTGAAGAAAAAATGAGTGGCAAGCTGACCGCGGATTCCGCTTCGGATAGGAGTATAAAAAAACAACATCCCGACATTCAGGTTGGAGCAACGAAAATAGAGGAATTAGAGGAGGTCTATAAAATGCCCTATATAACCAGTTGGGAAAGAATTGCCGAAAAGAAAGGCGTGAAAATTGGAGAAGAAAGAGGAAAAATAAAAACGGCCAGGGAATTGATAAAAAGAGGTGTGGCGATCAATATCATTGCGGAAGCTACCGGGTTTTCCCAAAAAAAGATTGAGAAGTTGTCTGCGACTGCCCATTAAATGAAGGTACGATTCCCACCTGTTCTCCATCTTAGATTGTGCATACTTCTGACGTGGGTGAATTCCGTCAATATTATCGGTCGGTCAGCTCTTTGGGTGATGATTTCTTGTATGTCCTCTTTCCTCTATTCCTCCCTGTAGATAATTATAATAAATGATCGTTCACAGTTCTCAGGGAGCTAGCGACATGACGCCGCGGCGGCGTGGCTTTCATTCTCCTTGAGCGAAGGGCTGCTGACGATGAGTTAATTTGAGGATAATAAAATGATTAAGGATTCCGAGTTAAAACTGATCAAACAATTGGAAAAAGAGATTGGGGGGAAATTAGAAGAACTTTCACATGATGAGATAGGTTTAAAGATTAGTCGTGAAGGTATTTTATCTCATTTGACAGATCCTGGTTTTTCTGTTGATGCAGCGGGGTATGTCGACGGCTTGAATTTGCATGAGATAAAGTTGAGTGCTTTGCCTTTGGCCCTATTAAAGTTTGAACATTTAGAGAAATTGAGTTTTATCGATAGTAAAATCCGCGATTTGTCTATGCTTGAAAAGCTGACAAATCTAACCTCGTTGACTATAGTACGCAATTCAATTAATGATACCTCTTTTCTTAAAGGTTTAAAGAATCTAAAGAAATTGTTTTTATTTAATACTAACATCACAGATATCTCCTCTCTTCAAGGCTTGAGCCGATTGACCACTTTGGTCTTGTGGGGTAATCAAATCACCGATATCTCCCCTCTTCAAGGGTTGAAGAATTTGACTTTTTTGGATTTGAGGGATAATAAGATTCGAGAATTACCCGAAGCCATTGTTGATCTGGGAATGAAAATAAATGTGGATTTCGTGTCTGGCATTAAGAAAGGAATTTCACTGTATGGTAATCCGCTGGAAACACCACCCGTGGAAATTATTAGAAAAGGCAGGGAAGCCATCAAGGCTTATTATAAATCATTAAAAGGAAAAACCCTGCCCTTAAATGAAGTCAAAGTCCTGCTGGTGGGTGACGGAGGAGCCGGCAAAACTTCATTGGTCAAATGTTTGTTAGGTAAAACTTACAATCCTAATGAATCCCAGACCCACGGTATTAACATCAACCAATGGGAGGTTAAACAGGGGAAAACCAAAATAAAAACCCATCTCTGGGATTTCGGCGGCCAGGAAATCATGCATGCCACCCATCAATTCTTCCTGTCCAAACGCAGCCTTTATATCCTGGTGTTGGATTGCCGGAAAGATGAAAAAACCGAGTACTGGCTCAAACATATCCAGAGCTTTGGCGGTGATTCACCTGTCCTGGTAGTACTCAATAAAATCGATGAAAACCCGGGTTTTGAAGTCAACCGCCTGTTCCTCCAAGAAAAATACAAAAACATCAAGGGATTCTTCCGCCTCTCCTGCGCTGAAAATAAAGGTATTAAAGAATTTGCCGATGCCCTTTCAGAAGCTTTGAACTCCGTGGAAATGCTTCAAACCACCTGGGCGGAAAGCTGGTTCCAGATTAAGAAACGCCTGGAAACCATGACCGAACCTTTCATCACCTACGAAAAATATACGGAAATATGCATCGCTGAAAAAATATCGGACAAGACCAGCCAGGATACCCTGGTGGATTTCTTAAACGACCTGGGCGTTATTCTCCATTTTAACGATTTAGACCTCCAGGGCGTCCATGTACTGGAACCCAAATGGGTCACCGAAGCCGTCTATAAAATCATCAACTCAGAAAAACTCGCTCAATGCAAAGGCATCCTGGAACTGGAACTTTTAAATGAAATCTTGAAACGAACAGGGAAACATGGTTATGATTATCCGCTGGATAAGCACCCATATATCATCCGGTTAATGAACAAATTCGAACTCTGTTATGAAATCGATAAACAAAAAGTACTGATGCCTGATCTCCTGGACGTACAGCAAAGTTCATTTGATTTCGATTACACCGATTCCCTCAAATTCCTCTTCGAGTATGATTTCTTACCCCGTTCAATCATGCCGCGCTTCATCGTCAGGATGCACAACGATATCAAAAATGAACTCCGGTGGCGCACCGGCGTGGTGCTGGAAAACAATGCTTTTCACGCCACAGCCGTTGTGAAGGCCGATAATGAAGAGAAAAAGATATACATCTACGTAAGCGGGACGCAAAAAAGAGATTACTTTGCCGTGATCCGTCACACCATCCGCGATATCAACGCCAGCTTCGAGAAATTAAACGCCGTAGAAAAAGTACCCTTGCCGGATTATGAAGGGATAACCATTGAATACGCCGAATTGATCGGTTTTGAAGAAGTAGGAGAGGAGAATTATCTCGTCGGAAAATTAAAGAAAAGGTACAGCATTAAAAGATTACTAAACGGTATTGAGTCGGAAGAAACGCGAAAAACACCCCAGGATAACCGATATCCATCGATAGTGGCAGGAAGAGATGTAACCATTTTCGATATGAAGGGCGATGGAGCATCCGTTACCATCCACAATACCATTGAAGTGGAAAAAAAGCTTGAAATCATCATAAAGGAATTGCAGGAGCATGATGTACCGGGGAAAGAGGAGCTTATTAAAGAATTACAAGATGGGGAAGTGAAGAAGGATAAGTCCCGGCTGCGGAAAGTATTGGGCACAGTGCTAACCCGGGCGGCGGAAATCGCGTCCCTCGGTTCTGCCGTGACCTCCCTGCTGTCGATATTATGATTTTAGCTTTGATTTTAGAAAAGGGCTTTTGGTGGTTATTTCCCCGTTAGGAAGTTCGTAGTAGATGATCCCGTTCCTGGAAAAAACAATTGGAATTCCTTTCTCTTTATTCTCTTTTATTACCCGCCTGACGGCTTCATTCCCGATTTTTTGAATTTCAAAAGCCTCCTGGTAAATTTCTATATCATCAAATTTATCTACCCGCATGATTCGTCTCCTCTTTAATATCCCTAATAAATGATTCGAATAATTTCTCATCATTGATAGTGTAAATTCCTTTCCTACCAAATGCAAATTCAATAAATTGCTGTTCGGAATTGTAAATCAGATGCCATTTATCAGCTAATTCCTTGTATAAACTCCAGAAATTCTTTTTACTCCGATAAAACCGGCGAACCACATCCTCTATTTTTGAGTGCGAGATATCCTTCGGGCCGATTCCCAGTGCAATTTCATCTGCATTAACAAATTCGAAAGGGTATTTCTTTTCACAGGATTTAGCGAAAGTGGTCTTTCCTGACCCATTGGCGCCTGCGATAATAATTACTTCTTCTTGCAATGCGTTCTCCTTTTTGAATTTTTTTTCATTAATATTATACCAGATTTTCAATATTTTAATAGGGTCTCATATGGAGTTGAAATTGCGATCTGCTTCCGGAAACGGGAAGATGCAAGTCTCGCGCCGTCACCCTTAGACCATTAAAATGCCGCCGCCAAAAGTAGGCACACCAGGGCGCCAGGGCACAAAGAAACACCAGGACACGATAAATTTTGCGTATAAGCAAAAAAGCGGAGAAAAAAAACCTAGCACCCTGGCGGCATGGTGTGCCGTCTCTTGTGGCAAAAGCTTTCATGGTTTTGGGGTGTGAACAATTGCCTGATCATTTAATTATAACGAGCGAATGAAATCAGCGAATAACACGAGACGGTCCACATCTTTCCTCTTGATTAGAAAGGGTTCCAACTCTTTCGACAAACCTTTTAACTCTAAGTATCTCATAATATTTCCTTTTGTTGTCAATTATAGCATCAAAAAGAAATATTTCAAGGGGCCGCGGCGATGTAGGGATTTGATTCATCAAATCCCAAAGACGAATCACCTGTGAAGGGCTTGATAAATCAAGCCCCTACATGATAAATCAGGCACCATCATTAATATTGATATGGAATTCTTTCCAATTTTTTGATATAATGGCCCCATGAGGAAGAAAATGAACAAGATTGTCCTGGACTTTGTAAGCGATTTAAAATTCACCGAATTTTGCGTGCTGGTGGCCGGGTACATCAGGAATATGACCAATATCAAAGAGGATGAATTCTTTAAAATAGAGATTTCACTGCGGGAAGTCCTCAACAATGCCATTATCCATGGAAACAAAGCGGATAAAAACAAAAGAATTTGCGTGACCTTCTGGTGGACCCACTTCCGATTCTATATGAGCATCAAGGATGAGAACCCCGAGAAAGTCGATTTCGACGCGATTAATAAAAAATTGCGCCGCAATGATATTTTGTCCTCCAACGGCAGGGGAATTTTGATAATGAAAAGTTACATGGACAAAGTGGAATTTCGTCCCTCCACTCATGGAACTGAAGTCGTATTGGAAAAAAAACTGTGAGCCCTTTAAGCGAACCCGTTCATATCCTGGGGGTCGATACCACTTCCAAACACTCATCCATCTCCATTTCCCTTGGGGATGAGATACAGGTGGAATACAATTTTACCACCCTGGACGGCTTGTCCGCAGCGCTGGTCCCGGCCCTGGAATTTGTCTTACGAAGCGCCGGCTTGAAACTCGATGATATCGATGTTTACGGCATTTGCATCGGACCCGGGCTCTTCACCGGCATCCGCGTGGGCATGGCAACCCTCAAAGGCCTGCTCTTCCAACAGGACAAACCGGTAGTCCCGGTTCTGTCCTTGAAGGCCCTGGCATACAAGTACATTAAATCCGATTTTACCATTATTCCTTTGATCGACGCCAGGAGAGAGGAGGTTTACATCGCCGGGTACAACTGTTTAGAAAAAAAAATCAAAGAGATCATCTCGCCCCAGTTGATCCCCATCGGTGCACTGGAAGAAACCCTTGATAAAATCGAAAACGTCCAATTTATAGGCAGCGGCGCCGAAGTGCATAAAGAACTCATAAAAAAAACCTACCACTCCAGTAAAATATTTTATAGGTCCTCGTTCCTGGCCTCAGAGATTTGCAAGGTGACTTACCTACAATTTTTGAAAAAGGAGTACCTCACCGATTTGCAGCAACTACTCCCTTTCTATATCCGGAAACCCGACGCGGAGATAAATTATCCCGGAATATAAAGAGGATGCCTCCGGCGGCCCGCTTTTTGAAAAAAGCGGGGCAAAAACTTTTGATAAATAAAAATATACTTATACGTAAAGCCAGGCCTGGAGATATCGATGCCGTTTACTATATTAAAAAAGAACAGTTTTCCAATCCCTGGAAAAAACAATTCTTTTATGATGAATTGGACCATGATATTGCCTTTTTTTATGTGGCAGAGGATACCACGTCCAAAGAGATTATCGGGTATATTATCTTTTGGATCATCCGGGAAACCCTGGAACTCCACGATATCGCCGTAATAGAAAAATATAAAAAAAAAGGCGCCGGTTCACAAATGATGGAGTTTATGCTGGAAACAGCCGGCGCCCGGCAGGTTGAAGAGATGTTCCTGGAAGTGAGACAATCCAATACAGCGGCCATCGCCTTTTATGAAAAATATCATTTTAAAAAGATCGACATGCGCAAGGACTATTATACAGAACCGGTGGAAGACGCGTCGGTATTCGCCCTATTTTTAAAATAGAAAGTCAGGGTCTTTAAATTTAAGATCGATATCGATTCGTTTTTGCTTCCAGAAGTCCAACGGAACCGCGTGAAAAGCGGCCACTACACGGGGATCAAATTGAATGCCGGAAAATTTTTTCAATTCACTGGAGGCGTCCTCGAAAGTCAGGGCCGCCCTGTAAGAACGCTCTGAGGTCATGGCATCGACCGTATCCGCCACGGCAAAAATCCGCGCCCCCATGGGGATGTCTTTCCCTTTGAGGCCCGAGGGGTAACCGGCGCCCTTGAAACGTTCATGATGGAAAAGCACGATTTCCGAAGCGTCTTCCAGGAATTCGATATTTTGCAGGATTTTAAACCCCACTTCCGGATGAGTTTTCATCACAGCCCATTCTGCGTCGGTCAATTTTCCCGGTTTTTTCAGGATGGCGTCCGGGATGCCGATTTTCCCGATATCATGGAGTAATGCGCCATATTCCAGCGTTTTTAATTGTTCCCTGTCTCCCCATTCTAATAATTCCGCCAGTTTAAGGGTATATTTGGCCACCCTCAAGGAATGACCTTGAGTTTCTTCGTCGCGGGTATCCAGGGCGGTGACCAACGCCCTTAACGTAAATATATAAGTTCTATCCAGCTCTTCAAGGGCATTTTGCAGTTCTTTCGTGCGATCAGCCACCATCCGTTCCAGTTCCCGTTGGTATTCCTTGTTTTCCAGCACCAATCGCCGTTTCTCCATGGCTTTCCTGGCAATCAAAGCCACTTCCGTCAATTTAAAAGGTTTTGCCACGTAATCGTAGGCGCCCCGGGACATCGCGGTAATTGCCGACTCGATGTCTTTGACCGCGGAGATCATAATAACCATTACATCTTCATCGATATCCTTAACATCGCTCAGTAATTCGAGACCTGTCCTGCCGGGCATCCGGATATCCGACATCACCAGGTCGATACTACCGTCGGATTTGAACTTCTCTAAGGCATCGAAAGCGTTCGCAGCCAGGATACACTGGAAACCTTCACCTTTCAGGAAATCTCCCAACAATTCCCTGATATCCGCTTCATCATCCGCAATTAAAATTTTTTCCTTTTTCATGCTATCGCCTTGATACGGCTTTCATTCTTACAGCCGGGGGTGGGGGGGAGACATCAGGGTGTCTTCCTATCCCCCGGCTGTTCCGGGAACTTTATTTCTTCAAGCCCGCCAATTTTTTCAATTCTTCCACTTTGTCCAGTCTTTCCCAGGGGAAAGAATCTCTTCCGAAATGGCCGTAAGCAGCGGTTTTAGCATATATAGGCCGTTTGAGTCCCAATTGAGTCAGTATGTCGGCGGGTTTTAAGGGGAATACTTTCCTGATCAGTTCGACGAGTTTTTCTTCATCGATTTTACCGGTGCCGAAGAGGGCGACATTCACAGAGACCGGTTCGGCGACGCCGATAGCGTAAGCCACCTGGACTTCACATTTTTCCGACAGCCCGGCAGCCACGATATTTTTGGCTATATACCTGGCCGTATAAGCGCCGGAACGATCGACTTTGGAGGGGTCTTTCCCGGAGAAGGCGCCGCCGCCGTGTCTACCCATTCCACCGTAGGTATCCACGATTATCTTACGACCGGTTAACCCCGCATCAGCCTGGGGCCCGCCAATTACAAAACTCCCGGTGGGATTGACATAGAATTTGGTATCCTCATTAAGCCATTTACCGCATACCGGTTTAATCACTTTCTCAATGATATCTCTTTCGATCTCATCGTGGGAGCGGCCTGCGTCATGCTGGTTGGATACGACTACCGTAGTGACCCGGGTGGGTTTCCCGTTCACGTATTCGACCGTCACCTGGGATTTTCCATCGGGCGCCAGGTAGGGAATCTCTTTGTTCTTCCTTACCTCGGCCTGCTTTTGAGTCAGTCTATGGGCCAGGAAAATGGGCAGCGGCATATATTCAGGGGTCTCGTTGGTGGCATAACCGAACATCATACCCTGGTCTCCGGCCCCCTGTTCTTTAAACCATCCTTCGCCGTCGGTAACACCCATCGATATATCCGGGGACTGCTCTTCAAGATGCACCAGTACGGCGCAGGTTTCATACTCGATCCCGTACTTCGAGTGGGTATACCCGATCTCTTTCAGCGTATTCCTGACGATTTTGGGAATATTAACGTACCCTTTTGTGGTTAGCTCACCGGCCACCACGACGCAACCGGTTTTTGTGAGGCATTCGACTGCCACTCTCGAGTCCGGGTCCTGTTCCAGGCAGGCATCCAGTATCGCATCCGAAATCTGATCGCATACCTTGTCGGGATGACCTTCCGTTACGGATTCAGACGTGAAAAGGTATTTTCCTTTTATCATTTTAACCTCCAATTGATTACTTGTCTATCTATTATGGGCAACAAAAAGGGGTAAAAACATGACCTTGTTTTAGTATAGTATAGTACCAAACTTTCTATCCACTGTCAAATACTAAACGATTAAAACAAATATTTTTTTCTACTCACCCTTCGCCCAGGTAAATTTTATAAGCCTCGTCGACGGGTTTGTCGTAGATAGTGATAGCCGTGATGGCGTTACACATCCTGACGGCTTCTTCCAGGGATTTCTGGTGAATATTCCGGCCCGTGGCGTTTCCGGATGCGCCGGCAATGGAAATCTGGTCGTGTAAGCTCTGTAAGAAGGCTTTGGGATCTGTGCTGGAACCGCCGGCGCAGATCACTTTGGTTTTTCCTGCCGCCAGGACGGCTTGTTTTAAAATTTCAGCGGACTTCATTCCTTCTTTTTTGGGGGCATTGACCTTGATAAAATCCGTGCCCAGGCAGGCGGCAACGCCGGCGGCGCCGGCAATCAGGTTCGGGTCTTTTTCATCCTTTACGGCGGCGCCCCTGGGATAAATCCACAGTACGGTCACCAGGCCGTGTTGGTGGGCCTTGTAAACCGCCTGGGCCGCTTCCCGCAGCATGATATGTTCGAATTTGCTGCCCAGGTAAATCGTATACCCCACGGCTAAAATATTCAGACCTGAATTGTTCTTGAATTCCACTACCTGCGCCACATCCACCAGTTGACAGGACAGGGGATCTTCCTGGGCGGTTTTTACCAGGTTGGTTTTGGAATTCAATTTCACCAGGTAGGGAATATCGGGATAATCCCTGCCGAACATTGAAATCAACCCCATCTGGCCGGCAAAAACCCCGATTTCAGCGGCATTGGCAATTTTAAAAAGATGTTCCGGTTCATGGTCATCTTGGTGGATACCTTCACCGTAGAAATCTTCGTTTAAATGCTCGATCTTTTGATCCCCGGCAAAAAGCATCAGGCGGCCGGAGCCGAGGGTAATCTCATCATAATTGTTTAAGTACTCGTTTATACTACCGTTAGGAACATCGGCAGGGACATAAATAGTGTCAGTTTCTTCCATTAAGTTACCTCCTAAACCGGCTATTTTAAAATATTAAGTATTCATTATAACAGAAAACAAAAATAAAAAAAAGCCCCCCTGCGAAAAGGCGGAACGCGGAGCAGGGAGAAAGAAGGAGAATGCATCCATTATAGAGAAAGGTTAAGGTTAAGGTTGAGGTTGAGGAATTTAGCCTCAACCTCAACCTTTTAAATTTTTAACCTTTTAACCTTTTTTACAAACGGATGGTTACGGCAATATTGGGGACCAAAATTTTCGCCCCGAAGACGCCGGGCATACCGTCGCCTGCATCCGCGAAGCTCACTGTCACATCTTTACCCATGCCGTATTCGACGCCCAGATCGAGGTTGATATTCCCGGCTTTATAGCCGACGCCGAATGTGATCCAGTTGTACCCCAGTTCGGGGAGCAAGATGTTATGGGTATCGATAGGGGATACGATAGGATCCGTATAGAAACCGCCCCGTAAGGCAAAGGCCTCGGAGAGCCGATATTCCAATCCGAACCGCCATTGGACCGCGTTTTTCCATCTTAACTGCAAATCCGCGTCAGCTTCAAAGAACTGTTTCCAACCGGCGTTGGTATAGGCGATGGGGATATTCTTCAGCTTTTTCCAGTTGGTATACTGGGCGTCTACGGTAAAGGTCCAATTATCCGCCGGTTTAATACAGAGTCCGGCCCCTAGCCACATCGGCCAGGTCACTTTCCTTTCCGCGTCGTCTTTGGTGGGCAGCCCAACGAGTGCTGCGCCGGACATTTTGGCGTCGCCGCTAAGTGTGGCCTTCATCGGGGTTTTGAAACTCAGCCCGAAGCTGATTGCATCGTTGGGTTTAAAAAGCAGGCCTAAAGTAGCGCCGAAACCAAATCCCTTCAGGCTTTCATCATATTGCCCCAAGGCCGGCATTTTTAACTTCAGCATGCCGTAATCCATGGTCAAGGCAACCCCAAAGGAGATTTGTTCGTTCAATTTTACAGCGATGGCGGGAGAAAGGGCAAACACGCCAAGCATACTCTCCCAGGTGAAGGCCGTTCCTCCGGAGAGAAGCTTCAGGTCTTCGCCGTTCCACGTTCCACCGATCCCCGAGGGCGCATATGCGTAAACTCCTACCACCACATTGGGTGAAAGAGGTTTAAAGTAACCGATACCAGGGGTAGGGTAAACTTTGCTTAAGTTCTTGGTATCGATTCCTAAAGGCGCCAATTTATAGGTGGCTTTCGGAATAACACCGGTTGCGAAAAACGATAAGCTGGCCTCTTTCATCTGGGTCAAACCTGCGGGGTTCCAGAATACGGCGCTGTAATCATCCGCAAGTCCCACAAAAGCGCCTCCCATAGCAATTGCCTTGGAGCCGTTTCCATTCAGGTTAACGCCGTTGGAATAAAGCCCCATGGCCATTGTCATGGTTAACACGAAAATTCCTAAACACTTTGATAGACGTTTCATTCTACCTCCTTTTAACTTATTTCCTTTTTAGCTTATTGGAATTAGAAGTATAAACAAAAAAAAAAAAATATTCAATAAAAAAAAAGATTTTTCTTTACAATCCCCATTTTACCGGTTGACAAAATAATAAATTTTCTGTATTAATGATACTGCAATGGCCAATGCAATTAATAAATACCCGGTGCCGCTGATATTTAAAAAAATTTTTAAAGACAATATGAGCGGCGAATTGGTAGTAACAGGCGAACAATTTCGCAAAGAACTTTTCTTTGTTAAAGGAGACCTGGTCTTTGCCTGTACATCCATGGCCCAGGAACGACTGGGGGATATTTTGCTGGCTGCCGGTAAAATAAACGCCGCCGAGTTTACCAAACTGACCAAAATCAAAGCAAACTCCACCCGCAAAGTTGGGGAAATCCTGGCGGATATTACCAATTTGAGTTCCCATGATATCTATTACGCCCTCCTGTACCAGGTGAAAACCATTGCCATATCCGTGTTTGGGCTGGGCGAAGGGGAATGGAAATTTACCGACAAAATCCCGGGAATCCCGGGTAACCAGAATTTCAAAATCAAATTGCCCTCCATCATTACCGAAGGCGTGGATAAAATAGAAAAGATTTCTTATTTCAAAGAGAGGTTTTACTACCGGGCCCCGGTAGCCGCACCTTTACCGGAGACCACGGCCAGGTTCCTCTCGTCCGACGATATCAAGTTCTATATGAAATTGACAAATTTTTCCAATACCCCCATTGCCCGGATTGTTTCGAACCTGATCGTACCGGAGACATTTTTCTGGAAAAAGGTGATCCTGCTTTATCTTTTAAATGTGATGGATTTTGTAGAGTATACGGTGGATAAGGATCAGAACAAAAATATCGAAGAGATCAACGAATTATATGAACGAATTAAAGCCCACAAAGTCGATTATTACAAATTATTCGGCGTAAAAGATTCGGCCCCCATCAGCGAAATAAAAGAGTCTTATTTAAGCTTTTCGAAAAAATACCACCCTGACCGGATACAGGTGGCCCCGGACTCGACGGTCAAGAAAAAGGCCACCGAAGTTTTTGCCGAGATAAACAGGGCCTTCGAGGTGTTAAGTCATGCTGAAAAAAAGAGAGAATATGATCAGGGCGGGCATAAAGATAAAGAAAATTTGCAGGAAGCGTTTCTCCCCGGTCATGAGGGCAAAAGGGCCAGGGAATTGTATTTAAGAGCGAATGCCCTTTACAAAATGAAGCAGTACTGGAAAGCGGCATCGATGCTGGAAGAAGCTGTGACGCTGGATGGAACGAAAGCTTCTTACTTTTTATTACTGGGGTTGTGCCAGGCCAAATCCACGGAATCGCAAAAATTGGCTGAGAAAAATTTTAAGATAGCTGCGGATATGGAACCCTGGAATGCGGACCCGGTGTTTGCCCTGGGAGAATTGTACCGTTCCGGGAATTTCTTGAAAAAGGCCGACGTCCAATTTAAAAAAGCCCTGGAATTAAATATGGAGCATACCCTGGCGGGTAAAGCGCTGAAAGAGCTTGAAATGCTTTACGCCCCAAAGAAAAAGCAGGTTCTATCCATTTTTAGTCAAAAAAAATCCGACGCCTGATATATGGGAAATTATTAGTAAACGATCGAGATGGGGTTATCCATATGATTAATCCCACGGGAAAAGAGATACAGCGGGGATGCGTTTCCCCTGTCACAAATTTATGACACTTTTAAGAAATGAATTATGGAAATAAAATTGCTTTCTATCGAGTATGACAAAGAAAATAGGTTTTAATATATTGCCAGTGTTGTTTTTTGTCGGATCGATTATTTTTACCGGCTGCCAAACCACTGTAAAAACCATTCCTTTATCCATCGATGTGCCAGATGGAACGATTAATAATACGCCGATTCCTGTGAAGGAAGTAAAAATTTTCAGATCCACTCCGCTTGATCCCTCTGTTTACAAACCGATCGGGATGATCATTGTTAGTGGGGGCTATTCTAATATAGAACTGGATTATCTCTACAATCAAATTCGTAGAGAAGCCGCCAAACGAGGAGCGGAGTATATCGTAGATTTTAATATAAAAATGACAAAAGAGACCGTTTCCAAAACCAATGATGATGATGAAACTGTATATGATGATATTTATTCTTTTACAGCCACGGGTACGATGATGTCTCGGGTCTCTTCCCGCAAACTTATCACCGATCAAGAGCTTGAGTCAAATTAACGGTGAGAATGATAGAAATGATAGGGAGGTAATCAATGAAAAAGTGGATATGTTTGGTAGTCTGTATAGCCAGTTGCCTTATTTTCTCATGCTGTAGTTTAAGTCCGAATTTTGCTTCAACCGACGCTTCGAAAGTTTATTCGCAACGTGTTTCGTGGGAGCAAATTAAAGTATATCGATCGTCTGTTCCGGACGTTCCCTATCTTGAAATCGGTTCGGTATATGTATGCTGCCACCCTGATGCAGATGAGCTGGTGGATGCGCTGAAAGAGAAAGCTGCTAAATGCGGCGGCGATGCAATTATAGCTGTCGAACCCTACCCGGACGGCATGTCGGCTACAGTTATTCGCTTTAAATGAACTGAAATACTGTCGGCGCGCCTTTTTCCTCTTGCCTGTCTTCTTCGGGACGGTTCGGGACAGGTAAAATTATTTAAAAATATTGAAGTTCGGACAAAATTCACCTTTGCTAAACAGTGAGAGAACGGGGGGAGCGAACTTTCGGAAGGGGTGAGCACGATTTGGATAACAGGGAGGACTGTTTCTTTGATAAAAAGAAAAAAATAAAAATATACTGGACAAAATTTTTTTATTTTAGTAAAGTATAGAAACTTAAAAATGAAAAGGAGGTTACAATGAAAAAGTATGTATGCCTTGCCTGTGGTTATATTTATGATCCGGCGGAAGGAGACCCCGATGCCGGCATCGACCCGGGCACAACGTTTGAAGATTTACCCGATGATTGGGTTTGCCCCGTGTGTGGGGTCGGTAAAGATATGTTTGAAGAGGAAGAAGAAGATTAAACGTTTATTTAAAGGAGGCGAAAATGAGTAAGACCGAAAAAAACCTTGAAGCCGCCGTTGCCGGCGAATCCATGGCAAGAAATAAATACACCTATTTTGCCAAAGTGGCCGCCAAGGAAGGCTATATTTATATTGCAAAACTATTCGAAGAGACCGCCGACAACGAAATGCAGCATGCCAAAGAACATTTTAAGCTGCTGAAAGGCATCGGCGATACCAAAGCCAATCTAAAAGCCGCTATGGAAGGCGAACATCATGAAACCAGTAAGATGTACCCCGACTTTACCAAAGAAGCCGAGGATGAAGGCGAAAAAGAAGCCGCACGGATTTTTAAAATGGTGGGCCAGGTGGAAAGTCACCATGAAGCCAGGTACAAGAAGTTACTGGAAATGGTCGAAAAAGGAACCGTTTATAAAAGATCGAAACCCATCCGCTGGAAATGCAGCAAATGCGGACATATCCATGAAGGCGTCGAACCCCCGGCCAAATGCCCCACCTGCCTCCACGGCAGGGAATACTTCGAACCCGAATGCATGTGTTTCGAAGATAACTGCGATAAATGCCGGTGACCCCCGGATGATCATCAAGCAAAATCATACAGCGAGGAGAAATAATCCATGAAACTATACGTATGCACTGTGTGCGGATATGTTTATCACCCCGCCGCGGGAGACCCCGATTCCGGGATCGCTCCCGGCACTGCCTTTGAAGATATCCCGGATGATTGGCTCTGCCCCATCTGCGGTATAGGAAAAGATAGTTTTTTAGCGGAAGGAGATGAATAGAAAAATGATTGCCCAGGAGATTGCCCCAAAAATTCTTTCCGTCGGCGTCAAAGATTGGGACCGCCGACTCTTTGACCAATTGATCCCCCTCCCGGATGGAACAACTTACAATTCGTACCTTATCCTGGGCAGCCGGAAAACAGCCCTTATCGATACCGTCGACCCCACCAAAAGCCATGAATTGATCTCGAACCTGGAAAAAGCCGGGGCGCCCGAACCCCGGATCGATTATGTCATCGCCAACCATGCGGAACAAGATCATTCCGGGACCATACCGGCGATCCTGGACCTTTTTCCCAACGCCCTGGTAGTAACAAATGAAAAATGCAAAGGGTTCCTGGAAGACCTCCTGCACATCGCTAAAGAGAAGTTTCTCACGGTCAAGGACGGCGAATCCCTGTCCCTGGGCGATAAAACCCTCGAGTTCCACTTTACCTCCTGGGTTCATTGGCCCGAAACCATGGTAACCTATCTCAAAGAAGATAAGATACTCTTTTCCTGCGATTTTTTCGGTTCCCACCTGGCCGACAGCCGCCTGTTTGTACAGGATGAGCACAAAGTGTTGGCCGATGCCAAACGGTATTATGCAGAGATCATGATGCCTTTCAGGGTCGCCATTAAAAAGAACATCGAGAAAATAGAAACCCTTGATGTCAGGTTCATTGCCCCCAGCCACGGCCCGGTTTACAACAACCCACGGTTGATTATCGACGCTTATAAAGATTGGATTTCCGACCGGCTGGAAAATACCGTGGTGGTGGCTTATGTATCCATGCACGGCAGCACCCTGCATATGGTGGATTACCTGCTGGATAAATTGATTGCCAAAGGAATCACGGTAAAACCCTTTAACCTGACCCGGACCGACCTGGGCGACCTGGCCATGGCGCTGGTGGATGCGGCGACAGTGGTTATCGGCGCTCCCACCGTACTGGCCGGCCCCCACCCCGCCGCGGTCTATGCCGCGTCCCTGGTGAACGCCCTGAAACCCAAAACAAAATATGCATCCATCATCGGTTCCTACGGCTGGGGCGGCAAAACAGTGGAAACCATTGTAAATAACTTGAATAACCTGAAAGTAGAACTCCTTGAACCGGTATTGTGTAAAGGTCGCCCCAGGGAAAAAGATTTCCAGGCCCTGGACCGGTTGGCCGATGAAATCGCTGCCGGACACAAAACCATCAGCGTGTAGTTTTAATAATTTTAGGATCGATATAAAAGGAGAGTTAAGATGGCAAAACAACTGGAGATTTACAAATGTGAAATGTGTGGGAATATCGTGGAAGTCCTGCACGGCGGCGCCGGCGCCCTGGTGTGCTGCAACAAGGATATGAAATTAATGGTTGAGAATACCGTGGACGCCGCCAGGGAAAAGCATGTTCCTGTCCTTGAAATAGAGAAGGACGGCATCCTGGTAAAAGTGGGAAGTGTGGCGCACCCCATGCTGGCTGAACATTGGATCGAGTGGATCGAGTTGATCGCCGACGGCAAAGCGTACCGCCAGTTTTTAAAGCCCGGCGAAAAGCCCGAAGCTTTCTTTAAAATTACCGCCAAAGAAGTCACTGCCCGCGAATATTGCAACCTGCACGGTTTGTGGAAAGCGTAGCTGAATGCCCCTGGCAGCCAGGAACCTTTTTATAAAAAGGTTCCTGGACCTCCAAAAATTTTTGGTTAACAAAAGTTTTTGCCCCGCTTTTTTCAAAAAGCGGGCCGCCGGAGGCGTAAGTTAATATGAAATTTCGCATTGAAGAAGATTCCATGGGCAAAATGTCCGTGCCGGCCGACGCCTTATGGGGTCCCCAAACCCAACGGGCAGTGGAAAATTTCCCCATCAGCGGCTACCGGTTTCCCCGCGGATTCATCCGCGCCCTTGGCATCGTAAAAATCGCCGCCGCCAAAACCAATATCAAACTCGGACTTCTCGATCAAACCATCGGTGGCCCCATTATCCAGGCCAGCCGGGAAGTCATGACCGGCAAATGGGATAACCAATTTGTCGTCGATATCTTCCAGACCGGCTCCGGCACTTCCACCAACATGAACGCCAATGAAGTCATCGCCCACCGCACCGCGCAAATAACCCTGGAAACAACAGGGAACGCCGTAACCATTCATCCCAACGACCATGTCAACATGGGTCAGTCCAGCAATGATGTTATTCCCACCTGCCTCCATATTTCCGCTTACGAAGCCGTTAAAAACAAACTCCTTCCCGCGTTGGAGGAATTATCCCGGGAACTGGAGAAAAAAGCCCATGAATTCCATGATATCGTCAAACTCGGCCGGACCCACCTCCAGGATGCTACCCCCATCCGCCTGGGCCAGGAATTCAGCGGCTATGCCGCCATGGTAAAGCACGGCATCCGCAGGATAGAAAACTCCCTCCATTTCCTGGCCGAATTAGCCTTAGGGGGAACAGCCATCGGCACCGGCGTCAACACCCATCCCGGTTACGCCCCGCTGGCCGTCCGGGAGATAAACACCCTAACCGGCGCCCAATTCCGGGAAGCCGAGAACCATTTCGAAGCCCAGGGCAGCCGGGATGCGGTAGTGGAAACCCATGCCGCGGTCAAAACCGCCGCCGTTTCCTTGACCAAAATCGCCAATGATATACGTTGGATGGGGGCCGGACCTTACGGGAATATCGCAGAGTTAATCATACCCCCGGTTCAACCCGGTTCTTCCATTATGCCCGGCAAAGTGAATCCCGTGATGGCCGAAGCGCTGCTCCAGGTTATCGCCCAGGTGATTGGGAATGACGCCGTTATATGCACGGCCGGAATGTCCGGGAATTTCGAATTAAATATCATGATTCCCGTGATGGCGTATAATTTCCTGGCGTCGGTGGAGTTGCTTGCCAATGCCGTCACTGCATTTACCGGGCGATGCGTCGCCGGGTTGAAGGCCGATCCAAAGCGATGCCGGGAGTTAGTGGAAAAAAGTCTCGCCCTGGTCACCGTGCTAACGCCGTATATCGGTTACGATATGGCGGCAAAAGTCGCCAAAGAGGCGTACGAAAGCGGTAAAACCCTGGGGGAAGTCATTTCGGCTAAAAATTTATTACCCCAAAAAACGTTGGACAAAATACTGGATCCTTTAGCGATGACAGGGCCCGCCGTTTAAAGCCCTTACAAACCGTTGAACCTTTTTCAATGTTTTCGAAAAATTAGTTGGGCATATGGTGAGCTAGCAGCAGTCCGTGGGTTCGCATTCGCAGCCGCAGGTCGGTTCGGAGCCCTGGAGCGCCCCCTTAATAATAGCGTGGGCGCATCCTACACCGGACCGCACAGAGATGGCATCGAAGGGGCAGTTTTGTGCACAGGCGCCGCACTCCATACAGGCATCTTTTTCGATAATCTTCGCTTTTTTTTCATTTATCTCAAACACGGCGTGGGGGCAAACAACAACGCACATACCGCAGCCCGTGCATTTATCCCTGTCCAGCGTCAATGTCGCCGCATCTTTTAAATATAAGTCGTTCCTCATTGTTCCTCCTCGTTTAATAAAAAAAACGTCCTGCCAGCCATAATAGGATTCCGATCGCGGCGGCGGTTATTTGCGCCGGTAGCGCATAACGCATCTCTTTTTTCACGCCCGAAAGCGATGTGTAAGTGGAGGCGCCCGTAAAGTTCATGGTCATAAAAGATGCAATCGTGGAGATCAACAGGAACCATGCCGTGGTTTCAAGCCGGGAGACGCCCCGGAGTACTGTGAAAAAGGAAATTCCAAAGAAGAGAACCCCGGTGGCAAAACCTTTGCAAGAGAAACTTCGCCCGGGCAGCCAGGGCAGCAGTAAAGGCGCTGCGACGGCGCCGGCAATAAAGGCAAAGAGTAGGCTCAATACGGCGCGTAAACCGGCGGAGACCGTCATATTTAGCGAATAACCGGCGTTGGTGAAGCCGGAAAGCAGGAAAAAAACCAGCATGATGAGAAAAAATTTTGGGGCCCCCATCACGAGTTCGATGGGTACCACCCGCGCCCGGTCCCGAAAGGGGAAACGCACCCGCCGCATTTCCGGCGTGGCTTTCATCCCGGCCCGGAGAAAAGCGGGGATATCCGAAGCCCGGACCGGCCCATAAATCACATTGAAACCCGATTGCGCCTTTACCCGGTGGGCCGAAATCCCGGGCGCACCCAGTTGCGGCGCGATCAATTTCCGGTGTTTGACGATTTCCTTAAGCCCGGTGATCTCGATGCGGCGCACCAGTTCGTCCGTGCCGAAGGTTCCTTTGCCGGCCGCGCACCAGACATTAATACCCCTGGTATCCAGTACCAGTATCCAGGCATCCAGCCCGGTGAGTTCCTTGCGCAGGGTATCGAAGCTTAATTTGTAATTGGCGGAAACCAGGACAATGGCATTTTCATCCGGGTTCCCCACGGCATAAATCCCGGGTTCTACCCTGTAATTCATGCGCTTGATTCCCCAGCGGACTTTTATATTGCCCCATTTATCCGCCCCGGTTAATTCGGAGGCGACCCTGGGAATAACCCGTGTCTTCTTTCCCCGGACCGGCGGGCCCGACGGGCAGCATGGCGCGGCTTGTTCCGGTTGCCCAGGCTGTGCGGGGCAGCAGCAGTTTTTTTTCACTTCATTTTGTGCAATGTTCGCAGTATTCACTTTGCGATCCTCCTTTTTACTATTATATATTTAATTGCAGCATTTTAAGCCGATGGATTCGACTGCATTATTAAGCAGTTCTAGGGCTTCGCATACTTTTTCCCGTTCTTCTTCGGGTATGCGGTCAAAGATTGTCTTTGAATAGTCGAGGGAACATTTTTGCAGTTTTTTGGCCAGGGTTTGACCGTTTTCCGTCAGATCGATGCAGACTTTTCTTCTATCCCCGGGGTTTTCCCGGCGGGTAACGATATTGTCGCGCACCAGGATATCCACGATGCGGGTCATGGTGCTGATAGTGACCCCCATTTGCCGACTCAAATCGTTCATCGGAAGCATCCCTTTCCGGTGCAGGGTTTCGATGGCGCCGCACTGGGGCAGGGTAAGGCCATAACATATTTTTTGATCCCGGTTTAACAGGTTTAACTTGCGGATTAACCGGGTCATCAACGAGGTAAATTTCGTATAACCTACTTTGTCTTCCTTCATTTTATCGACCTCTGAGTTTTAGTTTTGTATTACACAATAATTGTATAATACAAATATATTTTTGTCAACCCCCCCCCCCCCCCACTGCGTGGGGTTCCTATTGTAGAACTGTACCGGAACTTATCACTTAGAAACTTTTCCGGATCTTTAAGCGGCAGGGTGTTTACAGCGCGGAAAGCTTAGGAAAAAATTTTGGCTGTCCCTTAATTTTCTAACCGGCAGTGGGTATCGCAAGAACGAGAACGGCGTTACATTACCCGATTTAAATACGTTACACCGTTTGGCCATGGAAGATCAGGTATCCCTGGATTGGTTGATCTTCAGCAAAGGCCCCATGTATTTTAACGAAAAAGAAAGGGCCGCTGAAATCGAGGTATTGAAAAAACAACTGGCGCTAAAAACGGAAAGTGAAAAGGCGGTTCCCCCGGACAGTGAAAAGGAAAAAAAATTGGTAGAGCACATGGAAGCGATTCCTTTGCTTTACTATGAAATCCTGGGTCAATTCCAGCGTTTTAAAATAGATAACAAGGCGTTGGTGGATAGTTCAATGGTATCGAGTGAAAAATGATAAAATAGTTTCTTGTATGTGGGGGTTGAAAAAAAAACGATGGGGGATTATAATTAGGCCATGATTAAAGATAAATTGGAATATAGGAAATATGCTGCTTTTATCAATCGGCAAAAAGAATTACAATTTCTAAGAGATTTTATTGGAGAAGAACCCGAAAGCATGCTTTTTCTTCACGGTCCCAAGTCTTCCGGAAAAACCACTTTACTATATAAATTCCTGGAAAAAATGAAAAAAGAACAGGAACTGGATATCAAATTCTTGAATCTCAGGAAAATTTATACTGACTTTTCCGACAATTATGACTTTAAAGATTTTCTTAATATATTTTTTAATGTCCAAGACAAAGGTGAAAAGAAAGAGAAATTGTCCGCCGGGATAAACGTGGGTTTTTTCAAGATCGATTCTGAGATCGAGAAGAAAATGCAGCAAGGGAAAGTGGACCCGTTTAAAGTGATGGAAAAAGAGTTCATCCGGTTGAAGGAGGATGGAATAAAACCGGTGTTGATTATCGATGAACTGCAGGCGTTGGACAATATTTATATGAATAATGGCAGGGACCGGCGATTGATTATCGAGCTGTTCAATTTTTTTGTTGCCATGACCAAAGAGTCCCACCTGGCGCATATTATTATCGCTTCCTCGGACGGCTACTTTATTAATACCGTTTATACCGATTCAAGGTTGAAAAAGAGTTCCAAATTTTACAAAGTGAATTATCTTCAAAAAAAGGATGTTTTGGAGTGGTTGTTGAACCTGGAGAAATATTCTAAAATTAGCGATTATACGCTTAGCGGGGAGGATGCGGAAAAGATATGGGACGTTGTGGGCGGCAGCATGTGGGAAATCCAGGACATTTTGTCCGACCTGTTTCGTGCACCGCTGGATGAGGTTCTCCTGCTGTATAAAAAAAAGATGCGAAATTTAATCGTGGATTATGTGGTCAGGCCGGAGCAGAAAAAAATTGAGAAATCACTTCAGCGATTGAAGGAAAGGGATGAATTTTCCAAGGAAGAAATCGATCCCGAAGAGGAGGGGTTATTACGGGACATGGTGCGTCAGAATATTCTTTATTTTGATCCCACGGAAGCGGCGTATTATCCCCAGGGAAAAAGCTATCACCACGGTATCCGGTTGTACTTTGAAAAATCGCCGGAGAGGGGAAAATAAAATAAGGGTTAGCCTTCTAAAAGAACCAGGAGGTTCTCCCGGGTGAAACTAAGCAAATCATCCCGGAACTCAAGGAAAGGTAATACATCGTCTCTTACCGCCTTCCAATCCAGGTCCGCCATCTTTTCCTTCAAAAGCCGCAGCCAATTCTCCCCTGTTACTTCCAAATAACCGGGATGTGTCTGCCGGATGGCATTATTTAACATCGGGAAATTCGGACGCAAATCTCGCTGCTTACTTCGATACCAGAATAGATCGTAAACATCCCGCCCCTTTGTATACTGCCGCATCAATAATGCATGGATTTGCCCGGCAAATAATGACGGTAAATCATAATGCCGGATCACTACCGGCAGATGCAAATCAACAATGGTTTTTGTTCCCACCCAGGCCCCCGGCGGATTTAAATCGATCTCAATGTGAATGTTTAATTTCTGTTCGCTGCGAGGACTGAGTCCCAATTCATAAAGAAGATCGCTAAACCCGATTACGATCCGCTGCACAGTATGGGTATCTTTCGTTTTCAAAGTGCATGAATAACCTGCATTTTTAAGATGAATCTCCAATTGCCTGGATAAAACCTGTAACTTCCCCGGCGTCCAATCATTCCCCGCCGAAAAATCCAGGTCTTCGGAATAGCGACGAATTCGATATAAAAATCGCAGCGCCGTACCCCCCACAAAATATAGGAACCCGCTCATGCCGGTTTTCTGCAGCAAAAACAAAATATAATTTTGCAGGTACTCCCGTACCGTATTCAGTTTCCCTCCGCCGGTTTCATTGGCCAATTGCAGCGCAATATCTTTCATTGCAGTTCTCCTTTTAAATGGCTGATATAGCGGCAGGTCTCGATTACGGCTGCCCTGGCCTTTTTCTTCCGCAATCCCGACGCAAACGCTTCGAACCGATGAATATCGAAATCATCCAGCTCCTGGAGCCGCAATTCCTCCAACCAGGATAAAGAGAACGGGTTCCGCTGCAAGAATAAATAAATTTTATCTAAAAGCGCTTTCTCCGGGTAAGCAATATTCACTTTAAAGCCGCCAACCATATCCTGCCGGTATCCCTTAAAAAAAGAGGCCTGCACGTGATAATAGAGAAATAAGGCCCCCTGCGCCTCAAACTGCGTCCCCCGGCCTGTAGTAATACTAGTGGGATTGGGAACATGTTCCGGGATCATGTCATAATACTGTAAGGCCCAGTCCAGGGATAAATAGGAGGGATGAACAACACTGTTGGCAATAACCGGGAGCGGCGTCTCATGTTTTCGCCACGGCTTCTCGATGATATACCAACTCCTGCAAACCTGGGAAAGCTTCCCGGCTTTGGTCCACCGTGAAAGCTGGACCTGCCGATGCGCCGGTGGATCGGGAAATACGTCCAGCATCGACGAATGAAACAAGGGCTGCCCTGCAAATCGATTTAAAAAATTATTCCAGTCCATGTCGCTAACTTAACATACTTGTTAAGTTATTGCAATGGACTGATGGATTTTTTCCGCGATTTCCGGATTGTCCCCTTTCACTCGATCACATACCCGATTTTGGTACAGTCTTTGGGAATAATCATGATATCATATCTGCCTAACCGGATTCGCGGTTGGATTTTACTTCATGGGTATTGGATATCCAGATCAGCAAGCCGGCCACCAATGCATGATAGACTTTCTCCGGCTCATTGCCGAAATCGTGGTAGCTGAATACGGCCAGTACGATCATTTTCAACATTTTTTCGAAGAGTTTTTTCCCGGCCTGTCCCCCTATTCTCCTCACGAGGAAGTGAAATAATCCTACTTCCCGGCAGGATTCTAATTGCCGGCTCGTACCTTTTTATATTTCCCAGACTCTTTTGAATCTTTTTTCTTTGGAGGTTGTCGGGATATCGATGGCCATTTTCTGCAGTTCCACCAGGATTCTTATTTTTTCCTCGATGGGCAGCTTGCCCCGTTCGCGGTGAAATTGCTCTTTTGCTTTAAAGAGTTTTTGTATTTCGTCCTTTCTATTGGCATAGAACTCCATCATGGCCTCCGATATAATTCAAATCTCGCTTTCGTTCCATGGTCATACTTTATAACAAAACAACAAAGAATTCAACGCTTCGCCGGAATAAAAATAGCCACAAAGGCACGAAGGCACAAAGAAACACCAATTGGTAAGTGGTGAATGGTGAAATAGTCTGCTGCCAGGGCGTTGTTTTCTGTTTTGGTCAGTTGGATTTGTTTCGGATTTCGGATTTTTTTTATAATTAAGGATATGCGGCATGAAATCCTGGTCCATTTTCACAGGTTCCGGGAAGAGCATCAAGCATTGGTTGAAAAGGTAATGAAATCCGACTCGGGAGAGATAATATAACGTGGAGCATCCGGATGGGGATAGTTCAGTGTGGAATTATTGCGACTGCCGCATTTTTCTTCCGGGAAAGGGCAAGACTTTACTGCTTAATAATGTTCGAATTTCGAATCTTCTCTTGAAATTTCTTGTAATTTATGATATATTCTTTTCTTAAAAAGAAAGTTTAGAAAAATTACACTGAAAATCTTAAGGTTTAAAATGATTAAGCAAAAAGGTTGGACAAAAAAAGCGTTAAGTAATATCTCCTGTAATACAGGGTAAAAGAAATGGAGAAGACAATGGAAAGCGTCGGAAGATATAGTTTTCCCAGGCTAGAGGTAATTGTTCTCAGGGATTTTTCGCTTTTTTCCAAAAATGGAATTGCGCATGAGATAAACGAATCGATTAATGATGGAGTCTATTGTCTTGCCGGCGCTAACGGAATCGGAAAAACCTCTTTTTTAACGGCGATAAATTTCGGTCTGACGGGAATTGTTCTGGAACCATATAAAGAAATCTTTTCGCCGAAGGAAATTTTAAAAAATAATAAACGGTATACCGAAGACTATTTTGATGGTCGAATCCATGCTAGGCATGAAAAAACAGCGGAAATCGAAATTACTTTTAAAATCAACGATAAATTCTATAAAATCACCAGGGGCTTTTTCGAATGGCAGGAATTGAGAAAATTGGAAATTTATAAAGAGACAAACGGCAAAAAAATTCCCCAGGTGCTGACTTCAACTCTTTCGCCTGGGGATATGAATAATAAATATAAGGAACAATTGGCCAAAGAGGTTGGACTGGAAAGCTTTGAGGATTTTATTTTTTTGCAATTATATATTTTTACTTTTGACGAGCATCGGAGAGGAATTTTTTGGGACAAAAGAGGCTCGCAAATTGCCCTATCCATGGCTTTTTATTCCGATAAGAATGATGCTGAAAGGTTGGTCGAATTAAGGCGTCAATGGGAAAAATATGATTCCAACGGAAGAAATAAAAGATGGGAGGCGACACAGGTAGAAAAAAAAATTGAAGCGCTAAAAAATTCACAAGACCCGGATAATGAAGAGGTAAAACTTGAGTATAAGGATATCGTAAAAAACTATGATGACGCTTTAAAAAGCTTTGAAAATACGAAAGCGGAGCACGACAGTATATTGAGACAGCAAAGCAGCCTTAACTCTGAGATAATGCGTTTAAGGAAAGAGCATAAGCAGGTATTCTCTTTATACGCAGAGCCACGAAACAGAATGCTTGAAAATACCGACGTGAAAATGGCGCTCCAGAATAAAGAATGTTTTATTTGCGGCAGTAAAGGCGAATCTGTTAAGAACAATATCGAATATAACATCCATAAAGAAAAATGCCCATTATGCAATACCGATATCATCGATGAAAAAACTACCGTCGAGCCTCAAAGCCTATTAAGGAAGATACAAGACCTTGATAGGCAAATTAATTCAAAGCAAGAGGAATTAGAAAATCTAATCATTGAAGAGGCAGAAAAGAGCAGGAAACTAAAAAAAGCAGAATTCGAATTCCAGGAAATCGACAAAATGCGAAAAAAATTTGAGGACGAAAACCCGACGGCGGCCATTCAGGATAAGCAGCCGATAGGAATTCACTTCCTGATGAAGGAATATGGGGAGCAGTTTAATAAGTTGGTGGAAGAATCAAAGCGTGAATATCGAAAAAGAGACGAGCTAAAGCCCGAATACGATAAACTCCAGGGTAGATTACGCCGGGAATACCTGGATGCGGAAAAATATTTTGTACCTGTTTTTCAAAGCCTGGCTAAAAGTTTTATCGGCTTAGACCTTTATATACAGGTCGAAATTAAATCAAAGTTAGTGATGTTCTCCTTAACCTTGAAAAATACATTAAGAACAGGTGCTCACCAGTTATCCGAGAGTCAAAGATACTTTTTAGATATAGCCCTCCGAATGTCGTTGGCAATCTATATGTCAAAACAAAATCAAGAGGTTGCGATGTTTATCGATACCCCGGAGGGTTCCCTGGATATTGCCTATGAAAGTAGGGCTGGGAAGATGTTTGCCGATTTTGTAAAAAAGAATCATCCCCTGGTAATGACCGCCAATATTAATGCTTCCCAGCTCCTGATCGCATTAGCAAAAGAGTGTGGTGAAGATAAGATGCACCTGAGGAGGATGCTGGAATGGACGGACCTGTCGGAAGTCCAAAAGGATGGCGAGAAACTATTTGAGACCGCCTTCCAAAACATTGAAAAAGCACAGAAGGAGGCTAATCCATAATGAGTAAAAGGCAAATTTTACCTGAAGCATTTTATGACAGCCTATCTTTAGCCCGCAAACTGGATGAATATTTAGACGGCTTCCGCGAAGATGAAATCCATCTCTTTGCTTACTTTTCAATGCTGCTTTTTTTGTATAAAAAGAACAGCCTCAGCGATTGGAGATACCAATTTACAAGTTCGGAAGGCTATCCTTTTTCCCAAGATGTCGATGAGTGTATCCGGATGCATATTCGAAATGGAAATATTGAATACTACAGTAATTTTTTGAAAATAACCGCACGAGGCGCCGATGAATTCAACCAGTTCAAGAATATGGAACTCTTTAAAAAAAGAGAAAAATTTTTAAGCGCCGCCTGTACGGCAAGTATAGCTATTCCTTATAGTTTAACCCAAAAAGCGCTTAAAAATGAACCCAGATTAGATCACGCCCGCCAAATGAATGATAAAAGATGGATCATACCTGATGGCCAGTCATCGGTCTACGAAGATTTTGCCGCAATCAGTAATAAAATAGGGATCGATATGGATGATTTACTAATCCCGGCAGTTACCTGGATAAATCTTCTAATCGAGCAAACAGAGGTGAAAGAGAATGGGAATAAAATCGACAGATGATATAGATTATCTAATTAAAATTCTTAAAGCTTTGAATAATCATCCGAATGCCAGTGAAGTCTTTCGACATGTTCTCATTTTTATTAATGAAGTTTATAAGTATATTGAACCGGAATTTCATCAAAGACGATTGGTCTTATTTAAAACCATAACACAGCGTACACCTCCACTTGAATACAGCGATGAAAATTATTTATTCGATTTAGTCCCCTTGAAGAATGAAAATCGCACCGATCTTATTATCCAGTTAAATGATAACGAACCGAATTTGCTTTGGAAAAACAAGTCGGTGGACCTTATTGATTTGTCTAAAGAAGCTATTGTATATGAATATTCTAATAAGAAAGAAAGATATTACGCCGGTGGAGAAACAATCCCGCTGGTTAAACGAATCAATGCCGCCAGCAATTACTCCACTTATTTCTGCGATTTAAGAGATTCATTGGAGGAATATAAGCATTCTCATATCCGGCATTCCTCTTGCTCACGTTTCCATGAAGCCTGGCATGATGAATGCCGGATATTCTTCAAAAATGGGCCTGAATCGATTATGCAGCAATCGTTGGGCGAATTCTTGAAAAACAGGCTGAATTTCAAGGGAGAAATTGAAGTCGCCCGGGAACATAATACAGACACTTCAAACCCGGTCGATATCAGGATATTGTGGAAGAAGGCCAGTCGATCGGCTTTAATCGAAATGAAATGGTTGGGAAAATCCATTAATAAGGATGGCAAAATAACCCAAACCTATGCCAACAACCGCGCCGTGGAAGGGGCGAGCCAATTAATCGAATACCTGGAAAAAAATAAACAATCCTGCCCAACCGATATTACAAAAGGTTTCCTGGTTGTTATCGACGGAAGAAGACATTCGACTACTGAGAAGACAAGGTCGATATGTCGAAAAGATGGATTTTTTTACGAAAATAAGAAACTGGAATTTGATGATTCTAAAGTATCTTATAAATCAAGAATAGATTTTGAAACACCTATTCGTATGTTCGCGGAGCCGAAATGCTCGGGTTAAAGCAGATTATCAACGAAAACCATAAATTGATGGACAAAAATTACTCAAATTTCTGTCATGCAAAAGATATTCATCGCCACCGTTGGTATTACTTCAAAGAGGGGTTCTCGCCCCTTATTGTTGAAGAAGCAATAATAAATTCCGATCTTAAAAAAGGTGATCTAATTGTAGACCCCTTTGCCGGCAGTGGGACAACCCCTCTTGTTTCAACTTTGAGGGGATTCGAGGGCGTCGGATTTGAAATAAATCCTTTCCTGGCGTTTGTTTCTAGAACCAAACAATCACAGGTTGGTTCAAAGGAATTTAAGAAATATAAAGATGATGTAATAAAAGGTATTCAAAAAAGCCAAAAATCCGAACTTGAAGGCATCTCGACTTTTTCCGGGACCGGTCCCAAAAATAAGTGGCTATTCAATACGGAGGTAATTCGCGCATTTGAAGGGGGCTGGCAATGTACAGGAAATCTATCACACAACGTTCGTAATTTGTACAAGCTAATCCTCCTGGCATCGGCAATGGATAATGCCAACGCCTATAAAGACGGCAAATGCCTGAGATATAAGAAAGACTGGGAAAATATTAAATATAGCAAATTCACATTTCTCGATACTTTCCTGGAAAAAGTCGAAGTGCTTAAATATGACCTAGAAAATTTCCCAATACCATCACCAAAAGCAAAAATATTCCAGGGTGACTCCCGTGAAATGTTAAAAAAAAAAAATTACAAGCCGTTTAAACTCTGCATCACTTCCCCTCCTTATTTGAATTCCTTCGACTATAACGATATATATAGACCTGAACTTTTCTTAGGGAAATTTGTTAAAAGTAATGAAGAATTAAACCGAATACGCCTTGAAACAATCCGATCTCATGTCCAGGTCAATTGGTCAAAACCCCGGAAAAATGACTTCGGCGCTTTATATAAACAAGTAATGGCGGAATTAATTGCAAAAAACGAAATTTTATGGAATAAGAAAATTCCAGTAATGATCCAGGCTTATTTTGAGGATATGGAGAAAATTTTTTATCAATTGAAATTAAATGCGCGTAAAGATGCTTCAATCTGGCTTATCGTTTCTAATTCAGCATATGCAGGTGTACAAATTCCTGTAGATTTGATTCTTGCAGATATCGGTTCAAGAGTAGGATGGAAGTTGGATGAAATTATCGTGTTGAGGCATTTAAGAAATTCGACCCAAAATGCCAGACGCTGGATGGAAGGAGAAGCCTGTTCTAAAAGATTAAGAGAGAGTATTATTATTTTTAAAGGGCATGGAAAATAAATTCTGATAAACACAAAATAAACTCCACACCATGGAATTGAATATCCGGATTTAAAAATTCAGCGGTTTTAAAGTATATTATACTCTTTAGGAGGGAAAAAGGGACATCCAAAAATTTTCAAATATTTCTCCCTCAGTTATTGGGATCATCTGATTGATCCACGACTTTGCCGGAGGAATCGCGTAAAGTGAGTTTCTTGCCGCAGGAAAAAGGAAGAGCGGAGGAAATGATAGAATGATAGAATGATGAGGAAAAGAGAGAAGGTGAGTAGTTGAGAAGGTGTGGTCACAGGATTAAATTCGAAAGCCGACTGCAGCCGAACTTCCTTCTTCCCCTAATATCCAAATACTATAGGAGTTATCCGGATTTGCATTCATATTAAGCATTTCCTCGGCCAGTTCTTTGTCCTGGGCTGCAATTTCGGGGTCTGAATGCAATTCATCGTACAGCCGGGTAATCTCACTATCTTCAAAATTTTTCAATCTAATAGACATTTCTTCTTCGATAATTATTAAGGATATACTTATTATACTTCCTATAAGCAATATTGTCAACTTGCCTATGATGACCTGAATTCACCGCCGACTATTATCTTCGACGACCAGAAACCTTTTCGAGAAAAGGTTTCTGGACTTCCAAAAGCTT
>Ga0315278_10000126_pt1 | contig 67249 bp, 34 predicted proteins | sample YL17G06_0_MG_FD_203880 | JGI IMG/M metagenome (GOLD analysis project Ga0315278, IMG submission 203880) | Sediment microbial communities from Yellowstone Lake, YNP, Wyoming, USA - YL17G06_0 | ecosystem: Environmental > Aquatic > Freshwater > Lake > Sediment | place: USA: Wyoming | collected... | reverse complement strand
GTTCTCATAATCGAACTCTTCCACCACGTACTGCTCCGATTCCAGCATATAGACGGCTTTGGGGTGCAGAGTTTCCAGGGCGGAAGAGAAATCCACTTCGGCAATCACTTTTTCCCCTTCGGTGCGGTCCACCACCACGAAATTATCCGAGCTGACGCGGTTGATGCTCACCGCATCCGCCGGGTACCCTTGTTCCGTCCAGAACCATTTATCGTTGTTTTGAAACAATATCCTGTTTTCCGATAGGTAGTTAAGGATTTCCACCAGGTTTTCGCTGCCGAAGGATTCCGCTTTTACAAAGGGCAGTTCAAAGGCGGCGCATTTGATATGTTCGATCAGGATAGTCAGGTTGTCCGGGTTGACCCATTCGGTGTGGTGGGGCAGGATGCCGGAGTGGAGCATATTGGAAGCATCGGCGCCCCTCAGTTTTGAGATATCATCCAGTGCTTTTTCCATTCAATACTCATTATTGTCCGTCATGGCAAGATTATAGAACAAAGAATGGGTCACGTCAACCGTTCCGTTAAATGCCTCGTTGGAACAGGCAGCGCCTGTTCCCTACCAAATACTTTAATTGGATTCTCCCAAAGGAAGGCCGCTGTCCGGTAAATTTTCTAAATGGAATCTTCCTTTAGGGTCCTACAAACGGGCCCCCAGCATGGGGTTCATTTTTCATATTGACATTAACGCAAATTCAATTTAAAATGAGTATCCGATCAGCCAGTTTTTGGGAGGAATCGCATGCTGAAAAAATTTCAAATTATAGAACGCAGGGTTTGCGAAAGCCAGGAAGAAATCGAATCGCCGATAATGGTCTTCGAGAACCCGGATGAAAATGAGAAAAGATTTTTGATTAATGAATTCAAACTGGATGAGCACACATTAAACTCGACCCTGGACCCCGATGAACAGGCCCGTATGGAATTCGAACCCGAACACCTCGCCCTGATCGTGAAATGCCCCAAGAATTATTCCCTTGAAGATCAATTTTTTTTCAGGGTATTATCTTTCGGTGTATTTCTTTTCAAGGACAAGTTGGTCGTCGTAACCTCCGGTGATATTTCGTTCTTCGACGGCAAGTATTTATTAAAAATAGGGAGTATCCAGGATGTCTTCCTGAAACTCATTTTTCGGTCCATCTTTCATTTCCTGGAACATCTTAAAATCATCAACCAGGTTTCAGATGAACTGGAACACAAAATAAACGCTTCCATGGAGAATAAATACCTGTTGAACTTATTTACCCTGGAAAAAAGTCTGGTTTATTATCTCAATGCCATCAATTCCAACACCATCGTGATTGAGAAACTCAAGGCCAATGCGGCAAAAATCGGGTTCTCCCAGGAGCAGGTGGAATACCTGGACGATATCTTCATCGAAAATAACCAGTGTTTCCGCCAGGCCGAGATTTATTCCAACGTCCTGGCCGGGCTCATGGACGCCCGCGTCTCCATTGTCAGCAACAACCTGAACGTTCTCATGAAAACGCTGAACATCATTACCATCGGCATTATGGTCCCGACGTTCGTGGTCAGCGTCTTTTCCATGAACGTGGGTATCCCGTTTAAGGATCATCCTTTCGCCTTCTGGATCATCCTGGGCATTTCGGTCGTATTCGTAACGGCCTTCATGTTATTCTGGAAAATGAAGAAATGGTATTAGGGTTTTTTTATGGATAAAGTGGACGTTGCAACTTCTTTAAAGGCGTACCGTTTGCTGAACCCGGGCTTGGTAGTCCTGGTGACGGTGGGAAACGGTGAAAAAGACAATGTTTTTTCAGTGGCCTGGAACATGCCGGCGCGGAAAGAGCCGGGCATGGCGGCGTTTCTTACGGATAAGAGCCATTATTCGTACCCGTTTCTAAGCGAGACCTGGGAGTTTGGGATTAATATCCCTGATGTTTCGTTGGTGGATGCGGTATATGGCTGCGGTTCCACCAGCGGCCGCGGCGGCGATAAATTTGCCCGTTTCGGTTTGACCCGCTGGAAAGCGCAAATGATTGTCCCGCCGCTGATAAAAGAAGCGATCGCCCACCTGGAATGCCGGGTGTGCCAGGTAGTGGACCTGGGGGACACGGTTATTCTGCTGGCCCATATATTGGCGGCGGCGGTAGACCCGCGGCATTTTAAAAACGGGGCATGGATTTTCGATAACGGTTTGGAATTGATTCATCACCTGGGGGCCGACCGCTTTGCCGTCAGTTCCCGGGCCATTAAAGCCAATATTGCCCTTGATAAAAAATAATCTATCGATACGGAGGTCTTCACCATGACAAACAGGGAACATTGGGGTTCGAAAATCGGTTTTATCCTGGCTGCCGCGGGATCGGCCGTGGGGTTAGGGAATATCTGGCGTTTTCCCTATATGACCGGACAATACGGCGGCGCGGTTTTTTTAGTGGTTTACCTGGCGGCGATTATTGTTGTCGGACTGCCCATTATGCTGGCGGAAATTGCGCTGGGCCGCGCCACTAATAAAAACCCCGTGGGCGCTTTTACGGCCATAAAACCCAAAGGCGGTTGGAAACTGGTGGGATTCCTGGGGGTGCTGACCGGTATCATGATCTTCTCCTTCTATTCCGTGGTGGCCGGCTGGTCCGTGGGCTATTTTTTGAAATCCTTAACCGGCCAGCTCAATAATATCGACAGTACAAAAGCCGGTGAAATATTTGCCACGTTCATTGCCAATGGGGCCTGGCAAGTTATATTAACCGGCTTTTTTATCTTGATCACCGCGCTTATCGTTGTGATGGGAGTTACCAAAGGCATTGAACGAATGTCCAAAATAATGATGCCGGCGCTTTTTGTTATTTTAATCCTGCTGGTGATTCGCTCGGTAACGCTCCCCAACGCTGCCGCCGGCCTGGAATTTTATTTAAAGCCGGATTTTTCAAAAATAAACAAAGATGTGGTGCTAGCGGCGATGGGGCAGGCTTTCTTCAGTCTCAGCCTGGGTATGGGGGCGATGATGACCTATGGCTCTTATATGAGTAAAAAAGACAATATCCCTTCCGCCGGCGGCTGGGTGGCATTGCTGGATACGTCCGTCGCCGTGCTGGCGGGGTTTATGATATTCCCGGCCATGTTTTCCGTGGGCGGCATCCAACCCACCGAAGGCCCCGGCCTGGTATTCCAGGTGCTGCCGATTATATTTTCCAAAATACCGCTGGGTGTCATCGTGGGGCCATTGTTCTTCATACTCCTGATCCTGGCCGCCTTAACTTCCACTATTTCCTTACTGGAAGTGCCCGTGGCTTATTTAATCGATGAGAGGAAATGGGGCCGTAAAAAAGCCAACTTCGTTGTAGGGATTCTGACCTTTCTTTTCGGTATACCTTGCGCGCTTTCCGGCAAGTTCCTCGGATTGTGGGATTTGATCTGGGGGAATTTATCCCTCAGTATCGGCGCTTTCTTTATCGCCCTTTTTGTGGGGCATGTTTGGAAAACCGCCAACGCCCTCCGGGAAATCAGCCAGGGTACAAAGACATTCAAGCTCGCCGGGGTATGGGCTTTCTGGTTGAAATACATCTCACCGGTGATTATTCTCCTGATCTTATTGAGTAAAATTTTGTCCTCCGGTTGAGATTATAATAAGGGATACTGAAGTCTGACCCCCCAAAAATGCGATATGTCGTTATTTTTAAACAAATCACCCGGAGAATATTTATCCGGCCGGGATTTTATCGGTTTGTACCAGCTCAATTTTGAAAATTATGGGAACCCATACGAATCATTTACTCGATGTAAAACTTATGATATCATTTTTTGAAAGGCTTCCCGGGAAGTGTTATCTGGGGAAATAAAATAGCACAAAATTAGGGGTTGACTATTCTTTATTTCTTTAATAAAATAAGTTTTAAGTATTTTTTTGCACGCATGCAAGTATCGATGGTGCGTGAAACCAGGTTACTTTCAAAGCTGTTTCCCGATGTTGGAAATATTTGAAACCGGCAGGTAATTAATAGCCGAATCATTTTTCCAGGCGGCTGTTAATATTCCAGAGGCGAAAGTTTTCGCATATTTATAACGGAAAAATTGGTGATAAATCATGAAGAATACTGAATTAGCAGACCGGGTGATTGAATTTTTACTGACTTGCGACGATGCGGCGTTGTTTAAACTAAACGTCGCATCCCTGGCCGGGTTATTTCATGTGGATCGTTCCCACCTGACCCGGGTATTTAAAGCCAGTCGGCATTATACCCTTTGCCGGTTTCTTCAAAAAGAAAAAATGCGGCGGGCCGCTTTGCTTTTAAGCAATCCTTCAAAACTTACCATGGAGGGATTGTCTCAAAAAATGGGTTATTGTACCAGCGAATATTTTAGAGAAGTATTTAAAAGGCATTTTGGGATTGTTCCCAGTAAATACAGGGAATATAAAACGGGTCTTAAGAAAAGCAATCTCTTGATGCTAATTGCCATAGGAAGTCAAAACGAATCATTGTTTCATGATCTGTCTCTCATGCACGTCATTATCCACCATTTGATTTAGAAATAGATACTGGCGTAAAAAATTAAGAAACATTCAAGGCCTTCCAATGGCGGCAGCTTAGAAAAATTTTTATCAACTATCAAAACTAATATTACAATCAAATGAATCCCAATCATCCAGTATTACTTATGTTTCCCGGACAGGGGTCCCAGTATTATCATATGGGCCGGGAACTATATCGCCGGGACCCGGTTTTAAAAAAATGGCTGGAACAGTTGGATGATATTGCCGGCCATTTAACCGGGCAATCCATCCTAAAGCGGATGTATGATGAGGAAAAGAAGCCCGGCGATCATTTTGATCGCCTATCCATAACCCACCCGGCTATTTTCATGGTGGAGTACGCCCTGGCGCAGGTGATATTACAAATGGGCGTGGAACCGGCCGCCGTTTTGGGAACCAGCCTGGGAGAATTTACCGCCGCGGCCGTTTCAGGGGTTCTGACGGCGGAAGAAGCCCTGGAAATGATAGTCCGCCAGGCAGAGATGGTTGAAACCTATTGTAGGAAGGACCAGGTCGGCGGCGGCGACGGCGGCGGCGACGGCGGCGGCGACGGCATGACGACCATCCTGCACGATTCCTCCCTGTACCATGAACATCCCCTCTTACGGGACAATACCGAACTGGCTGCCGTTAACTACCCGGGCCATTTTGTAATATCCGGGAATAAGGAAAAATTGCGAGAAATTGAATCCTTCTTGAAAAAGAAAGGCATTACTTTCCAACCCTTACCCGTTTCTTTCGCGTTTCATTCCCGGTGGGTGGACGCCGCGGGACCGGCTTATTGCCAATATTTAAAGAAAAAGCAATTACAACGGCCCCGTATTCCCCTGGTTTCCTGCGTATATGGCCGGGTCATCGAAGAAATTCCCCCCGACTATTTCTGGCAGGCGGTTCGCCAACCCGTTCTGTTCCCCAAAGCCCTGGAAAGCCTTGAAACAAAAGAAGATTATATTTACCTGGACCTGGGACCTTCCGGCACCCTGGCCAATTTTGCTAAAAACAATTTGAAAGAACCGGCAAAATCCAAGTGTTTTCCTATTATGACGCCCTTTGACAGCGATTTAAAAAGGCTGGATCAATTTAAAGAATATTATGCAAAGCGTAAACCATTTCAAATAAAAAAGGAGAAAGGAAAAATGAAAGCGTATATGTTTCCCGGTCAAGGCTCCCAACAAAAAGGGATGGGGGAGGACCTTTTCGCTGAATTCGAAGAATTAATTCAAAAAGCCGACGAGATATTGGAATATTCCATTAAAACATTGTGCCTGGAAGACCCCGGTGGGCAATTGATGCAAACGCAATTCACCCAGCCGGCCATATATGTGGTCAATGCCCTCAGCTACTTAAAAAAAATACAGGGAGAAGCGAAGCCCGATTATGTACTGGGGCACAGCGTCGCCGAATATAATGCCTTATTTGCTTCCGGGGTCGTGGATTTCGAAACCGGTTTGAAATTGGTAAAGAAACGGGGCGAACTGATGGCCGAAGCCAGGGAAGGCGGCATGGCCGCCGTAATGGGACTACCGGAAGATAAAATCCAGGCATTATTGAAAGAGTGCGGTTTTAAAAACCTCTATATCGCCAATATCAACTCTTCTTTCCAATTGGTGATTTCCGGCCATAAAGAAGAGATTAAAAAAGCAGAACCCATTTTTTTAAAAGGCGGGGCCTCCCACTACAGGATATTGAATGTCAGCGGCGCCTTCCATACCCCGTATATGGAAGACGCAAAAAAGAAATTTAAAAAGTTTGTAAAGAAACAAAAATTCGCGGAGATAACCATTCCTATAATTTCCAATGTTACTGCCAGGCCCTATAAACAGGAAGAGATAGAGCATAATATCGTCGAACAAATCACCACCCCGGTCAAATGGATGGAGAGCATCCGTTACCTGTTGGCCAAAGGCGTGAATATCTCTGATTTTCATGAGGTAAGCGGCGTGAGTATCAGCGTCGTAAAGGGCCTTGCCTTAAGAATCAATCATGAAGCCGGGCCCCTGGACCTTCCCGGCCAGGAAGCGGAACAACAGGAAAAAACAAAAACCGTATCAAGGGAAGAAGTAACGAGTGGAAATGGCAGGATTACCGCGGGGTCCCTGGGCAGTAAAGAATTTAAACAGGATTATCGCCTGGCGTATGCCTACCTCACCGGGGGAATGTATAAAGGGATCGCCTCCAAAGAAATGGTGGTAAAAATGGGAAAGGCCGGGATGATGGGATTTTTTGGCGCCGGCGGCCTGGAATCCACCGAAATTGAAACCGCGATCCAATATATTCAACGGGAGCTTAATAATGGGCAGGCCTATGGCATGAACCTGGTATCCAATCCCCTGGACGAGGGAAGCGAAGAAAAAATCGTGGATTTATTTTTAAAATATAGTATTCGTACTATTGAGGCGGCCGCATTCTTGACCATGACGCCGGCCCTGGTAAAATACCGGGCCGGGGGACTAACAAAGAATGCCGACGGGAAAATCAGCGCCGGGAATAGAATAATAGCCAAGATATCAAGACCCGAAGTGGCGGAACAATTTTTAAGTCCCGCCCCGGGGCGCATCGTTAATAAACTGCTGGAAGCCGGTAAAGTGACGCCGGACCAGGCGGATTTATTGAAAGAAATTCCCATGGCCGATGATTTGATCGTGGAGGCCGATTCCGGGGGCCATACCGACCAGCGTATGCCCTATGCTTTAATGCCGTCCATGCTCAAATTACGGGATGACATGATGAAGAAGTACAATTATCCTAACCAGGTCCGGGTAGGAGCCGCCGGGGGAATTGGAACCCCTGAAGCCGCGGCCGCTGCTTTTATCCTGGGTGCGGATTTCATCGTTACCGGGTCCATTAATCAATGCACCGTGGAAGCGGGAACCAGCGACGCCGTAAAAGACTTATTACAGGAAATCAATGTCCAGGATACCGATTACGCCCCGGCCGGCGATATGTTCGAGCTGGGGGCCAAAGTCCAGGTGCTCAAACGGGGAGTTTTTTTCCCGGCCCGGGCCAATAAACTATATGACCTTTACCGTCATTATAATTCCATCGACGAGATCGATGAAAAAACCAAAAATCAACTCCGGGAAAAATATTTCAAACGGAGTTTTGACGAAGTTTACCGGGAGGTCAAATCCTTTTACCCGCCCCAGGAGATCGAAAAAGCGGAACAAAATCCCAAATATAAGATGGCCTTGATCTTCCGCTGGTATTTCGGATATTCCACGCGCCTGGCGTTAACCGGCGACGAGACCGATAAAGTAAACTATCAAGTCCCGTGTGGGCCTGCATTAGGGGCCTTCAACCAGTGGGTCAAGGGAACAGCGTTGGAAAATTGGCGGAACCGTCATGTGGACGAAATCGGTGAAAAACTGGTTCAAGAGACGGCGGAATTGCTCAACCAAAGGTTTCAAGCCTTGAGCCCCCATTGAAGACCTAATACCGCTATTAAACCGGGACCGGGAGTAAAAAATGAACGACACGAAAAAATTCTTAACCTACAAGAACCTGGTGGAGGTCATCCAGGCTGGACAGGAGCAAGTAAATAAAGGGATAACCTTTATAGAAGGCGATGAGGAAGAACAATTTATCTCCTATTGCCATTTGTATGAAAAGGCATTAACTTTCCTGTATCATTTGCAAAATAAAGGGCTGAAACCCGGGGATGAATTGGTATTTCAAGTAGATAACAATTTTCAATTCATCTTGACTTTCTGGGCTTGCCTATTGGGGCATATTATCCCCGTACCGGTTACCACCGCCGCCAATGACCGGTTTAAATCAAAGTTGTTCAGTATCTGGAAAAGCTTGAACAACCCATATCTAATCACATTTAAAAAGCACCTGGAAAAGTTGGAGTTATTTGCCGCCGAAGATAACCCGGATAATACGTTTAATCATATAAAAAGAAATACAATACTCCTCGATGAGATAGAAGAAAGTGGAAAGCAGGGGAAAATTTATTACCCGGGGGAATCGGACATTGCCTTTATTCAATTTTCTTCCGGTTCCACCAGTCAATCCAAGGGGGTGGTCCTGACCCATAAGAATTTAATGACCAATTTAAAAGCCATCATCAAGGGGCTTCAGCCTCCCGCTGCCGGGGACCGGACTTTGAGTTGGATGCCGTTAACGCATGATATGGGGCTGATCGGTTTCCATTTAACTCCTATCGTTGCCAATTGGTTTCAATTCATAATGCCTACACCACTTTTTATAAGGAATCCTTCCCTCTGGTTAAGGAAGGTATTTGAACACAAAGCCACCCTCACCTCATCGCCAAATTTTGGATATAAACATGTGCTTCGCTTTTTTAATCCTGGAAAGATGGCCGGGCTGGACCTCTCTTCGGTACGATTGATCTTTAATGGCGCAGAGCCCATCTCAGCGGAATTATGTAACCAATTTTTAGCTGGGATGGCCCGGTTCGGCTTAAAGAGCAAAGCCATGTTTCCCGTGTATGGCCTGGCGGAAGCCAGCCTGGCCGTTTCTTTTTCCGAGCCGGAAGCGGAGGTGGCAGTAACCTATATCGATAGAAATTCCCTCAATATCGGGGAAATAGTTAAAGAAGTCGAGAAGGACAACGGCCTGCCCCTTGTGGAGGTAGGAACCCCCATCGACGGTTGTTCTTTAAAAATCGTGGCCGGTAACGGTGAAGAATTGGCTGACAGGACCATAGGCCATATCCTGGTCAAAGGGGACAACGTCACCCCCGGTTACTACAATAACAAGGAAGCAACCGACGCGGTCATTCATGCAGACGGTTGGCTGGATACCGGCGACCTGGGATTTTTAAGAGACGGTCGCCTGGTGATTACCGGGAGAGTAAAAGACACCATATTTGCCAATGGTTATACCTATTTTTCCCATGATATCGAATCCGCGGCCGAAGAGTTGCCGGGGTTTAAGATTACTCGTACGGCCGCCGTAGGCGTATACAATCACCGGTTACAGGGCGATGAAATTATTTGTTTTGTTTTATTCAAGAAAAAGGACTTAAGCGAATTTTTACCGCTGGCCCTGGAATTAAAAAAATGGGTGGTTAAAAAAGTAGGCGTGGGGATATCCCTGGTCATACCCGTGCAGCAAATTCCTACCACCACCAGCGGAAAAATCCAGCGGTATCGACTTAAAGAAGCGTATTCACGCGGTGAATTCGATCCTGTTCTCCGGGAAATCTCCGCGTTGCAAAATAAAAATTAAGGTTTTAGATAAAGAATATTTTAAGGAAGGAGGAATAAAAATGAAAGACCCAGCAGTAGAGATTCGACGCTTAACGGAAAACGAAATTTTCACCGGCTTAAAAGAAATCATCTGCGAAGTGGCGCCGTTGAAAGTCGTCGCGGAAATAAAACCGGGAGACTCCCTGGTGGAAGATTTTGCCTTTGATTCCATTGATATGATGCAGTTGTTATTGAAAATCCGGGAGCGTTTCCTGGCCGATGAAGACATGCCCATCGACATCGATGGATTTCTTAAAGAGGCATACACCGACTGCGAGGGAAAACCCGTCACGGTTAGACGCTTATGCCGATTAATCGCCGATTATGCCTGAAAATAAACCCAATAAGGAGCAATGAACCATGACAGAACGTAAAATATTTTGGGGTATTTCGAAAGATTTGCAAGCCGCGGTAAGATATGAACCCAATGCTTGCCGGGGTTATGTAATGGATATTTCCCTGGGCTGCCCGAACCTGTGTATTTATTGTATCTTTTCTATCCTGGAAAAGACCGTTTATAAATTCTACAATACCAGGTACAAAGGGGAAGTCATCCCACTTAAACTGGATAAATTCCTGGCCGAAGAAAAGTTTCCCCCCTTCGTATACATGTGTTATGCCTCGGACCCCTTTGGGAACCGCCAGATTACCAAATCCACCGTCGCCGTCCTGGATAAACTTCTGGCGCATGATGTTTTTGTAGGTTTTGTGACCAAGGGCATTATCGATGGGGAAGTGTTGGAGGTAATCCGCAAGAAACCGAACCTGGTAGGGGTACAGGTAGGAATTACCAACTCTTCCGACCGGAGAAATAAAATCGTTGAACCCGGGGCCCCTTCTTATAAAAAAAGATTGGAAAATTTTAAACGATTGCAGGAGATCGGTAACCTGGACTTCTTAACGGTAAGGATCGACCCCATGCTGCCGGGGATCGACGACACCCCGGGAAATATCGAGAAAATTATCCATGACGCCGGTTCCCTGGGGGCAAAAGAAGCCGTGTTGGGATATGTTATCCTCACCAGGGACCTCAAGGAACAACTAAAGAAGAATGAGTTTACCAGGGCGTCCGCCGAAGCATTGACCGAAAAAACTTCCACTATTTCCCAGCAAGAATTGTTTTCCCTTCCTTTTGCAGAAAAAGTAAAGAAGCTGACGGAATTTGAAAAGATTTGCAAGAAATATGGGTTGAAGATGGCGGTATGCGGATGTAAAGAAGAAGAAATGAAAAAAACCTCCTTCGAATGGGTATGTCACCCCTTTAATCGACAGAGAAGAGAGGAGTTGGCGCCAAAAACCGAATTTCACCTCGAGACAGCCCACTTCGGGTGAGGAAGAGGAAAAGTGAAGCAAGGGTGAGTTCGTTCACAGCCAGGGAGTCATTCATGCAAAAAAATCAAAATGTAACCTATCCGCTGCCGGTAAAGATAATCGGGGTAGGGCGGTATTTGCCCGGGCGGATTGTATCCAGCAGCGAGTTGGAAGCAAAGTGCGGACTGCCCGAAGGATGGTGTCAGCGGAAGCAGGGAGTCCGGGAACGCCGCTGGGCAGAGGATGAAACCATTTCCTTTATGGGCGCCGAAGCAGCCCGGGAAGCGGCGGCCGACGCCGGGATTAAACTTACCGATATCGATTTGATCATTACCGCGTCCCATTCTTTCGAGAAGGCCATCCCCGAGGATGGCCCACTGATCCAGCAGCATTTGGGATTAGCGGAAACCGGTATCCCTTGCCTGAGGGTAACGGCGGCTTGTGTCAGTTTCCTGGCGGCCCTGGACGTGAGCGCCAGCCTGTTGACTTCGGGGCGTTATCGAAACATCTTGATCGTCACGACTGAAATCACCACCGGGAAGTTGGATTTTTCCAATCCCGCCGTGTGTACCTTGATGGGGGATGCGTCCGCGGCGGTGGTGGTAACCCGAACCCCACCGGGGGAAGCCGGTGGGATTCATGCGGTATCCATGGAGACTTACAGCGAAGCTTCGGACATCAGTTCCGTATCCGGTGGGGCCGGTCACAGTACCCTTTTCAGGAATGATGTGTTGGCCGAAGATTTCGTCTTCGATTATGATCCCCAATCGGTGCGCGCCGCGGGAATAAAGTATAACCAGAAATTCCTGGCCCGGCTCTGGCCGCCGGCCAATAAAGACTCATTCCGGTTGATTATCCCCAACCAGGCCAGCCGGTTAACCATCGATTTCATGAAATTAAGTTTTCCCGCCGATCGAATCATGAATATTATCGAACAGTTTGGCAACTGCGGCGCCGCCGGCTTTCCGTTGGCGCTCTATGAAGCCGTCAAACAGGGGCGGATATCCCGCGGCGATATGGTCTTGCTGGAAGGTATGACCGCGGGTTTTACCCTCATGGGTATGGTTTTGACATATTAACCGGAAAGACTATCCTCCATTTTATTCAATAAACAAGTGAGCCTCATGCAAAAAAAGAAAAAAAACCCTCTAAACAAAAGTTTTGCGGGGTCCAGGGGCGGTTTTTCAAAAGAGCCCCTGGCTGACGGGGAAAGTTACCAACTTCCCAACGGCCATTCAATATTCCATCTTAACCGGTATGAAACCGATTTTGTTTACCATGAAATATTTGAAGAACAGGTCTATTTAAAACAGGGGATTACGCTTCGTCCCGGCGATTGCGTTTTCGATATCGGCGCCAATATCGGGCTTTTTTCCCTTTTTATATTGGAGCGTGAACCGGGCGCCCGGGTGTATGCCTTTGAACCGGCGCCGGAACTCCATGAATTACTGCGACTCAATACCGCGCCCTACGGTGACCGGGTCAAAACCTTCCCCAACGGCATTGCCGATGAAAACACCCAGGCAGTCTTTACCTTTTACCCCCAATACTCTATCTTATCCGGTTTTGCCGCCGACTTTCAACAGGATGAAAAAATATTAAGGGCCGGCATGCTTACCCCTGACCGTGCGGCCGGTGAATTTGAAAGCGAAATATTGGATAAACTGGCAGCGGAAAAACTCAAAGGCGAAAAAAAATATACCTGTGAATTAAAGACAATATCCCGGGTTATCGCCGAAGAGAAAATCCAGGCCATCGACCTACTCAAAATCGATGCCGAAAGAAGCGAATTAAAAATACTCCAGGGCATCGACAGCCAGGATTGGCCCAAAATTAAGCAAATCGTGATGGAAATACATGATCCGCAAGGCGACATGCTGGCGGAGATCAAGGGCCTGCTGGACAGCCGGGGCTATTCCCTGGAAGTCCGGGAAGAAAGCCATTTCGATAAAACCGGTATTGTAAATCTCTACGCCCGGAGAAGCTCTCCCCGGGAAAAACTTTATATTGCCGCCACCTTTACGGCAGAGCCCTTGCAGCCCGCCCTCGAATTCTGGCTGCGAGAACTGGCGGACCTGGACCTGGAGGTTCATTTTGCCCCTTACAACCAGGTATTCCAGGAGTTGTTAAACCCGGCCGGCAATATGGTCGCCAATCCTTCCGGGATGAATGTCATCCTGGTGAAATTCGACGATTGGCTGCGTTACCGGGAAAAAGAAAACCAAAGCGGGGGAGAGCTGCCCGCCGAGCATCTGCGCACTACCTTTAAGGAGTTCCTGGCGGGATTGGCTGCTTACGCCGACCGGGCCGCCGCCGCCATGACCCTGCTCCTGCTCTGCCCTGCCGCGGCCCCCTACCGGGACGACCCCACTTTCCAGGCCCTGGCCCTGGAATTCCAACAGGAATTGGCGGATTTTACCGGTCGGCGCAGCCTGTTGACGCTCATGTCTGCCGCCGATTATCATTCCGCCTACCGGGTGGAGACCATTTTGGATTCCTTTACCGACCGGTTGGGCCATATCCCTTATACCACCACTTATTACCATTTCCTGGCCACCCTGGTCATGAGGCGGCTCTATTCCTTGAAACAAAAACCCTGCAAGGTCATCGTGCTGGACGCCGACAACACCTTATGGCAAGGCGTATGTGGGGAAGTAGGCGCCGGGGGGGTCGCGGTTGAAGGACTTTATAAAAATTTCCAACAATTCCTGGTGCGTAAAGCCCACCAGGGCTTTCTATTGTGCTTGTGCAGTAAAAACGCGGCAGAAGACGTCCGCGGCGTTTTCGCCCAAAATGAAAACATGGCGCTCCAATGGGAACATATCGTAGACAGCCGCATCGATTGGCGGCCCAAATCCGCCAATATCCTTTCCCTGGCCCACGCCCTGAACCTGGGCAGCGACAGTTTTGTCTTCGTGGACGATAACCCCGTCGAATGCGCCGAAGTACGCTCCAATTGCCCCGAAGTCCTCACCCTCCAATGGCCCCTGAAAACCGGCGACGATTCCTTCTTGAACCATTGGTGGCTCCTGGATAATTTCTCCGTCACCGAAGAAGACCGGAAACGAAGGGACTCATACCAATCCAACCTGGAACGGGAAAAAATACGGGAAAGCAGTTATGATTTTCAAGATTTCATCGCTAACCTGCAATTACAGGTAAATATAAGCCCCATAACGCCCGGGACATTGCCCAGGGTCGCCCAATTAATCCAGCGCACCAACCAGTTTAATTTTACCACCCGGCGCCGCACCGCCAATGAAGTCCAGCGCCTGCTGGAGCAAAACACCACCCATGAAGGCTGGACTGTCGAAGTCAGCGACCGGTTCGGCGCTTACGGCCTGGTGGGGGTCATAATCGCCGGGAAACAAAACGATTACCTGGAAGTAGACACTTTCCTGTTAAGCTGCCGGGTGTTGGGCCGGGGCGTCGAACATAAAATGATGGCCTGGTTAGGCGAAGTCGCCTTGAAACAGGAATTAAAACAGGTAAAAATCGACTATTTAAAGACCCCTAAGAATGAACCGGCCCGGTTGTTCCTGGAGCCCCTGACCGCCCAATACGCCCAAAATCAAGGGGACGGCGCCGGCGGCGACGCCGGCCTGGAGTTCATGGTCCCGGCCGACCGCCTGGCAGCCCTGACCTGTGAAACCGCTAAAAATCCCTATGAACCTTCCGTGGCCGAGGCCGACGCCGCGGCCCCCACAGCGGCAGCGATAACCGAAACCGCGCATTACCGTGACGTGCGCCGCAGGGAAGCCCTGGTAGTACGCATTGCCGCCGAACTTTCCGACCTCGGCCACCTGGCCGGCGAGATCGATCGGTACTTGCGGGATAAACATGAAAAAAACGCAAGCGAAAAAAAAGAGCAGGCGGCCCGAACCGAACCAATTACCGGCGGCGAGAATTTATTACAATGGGTAATAGCCCGGGTAAAAGAAGCCTTTGCCCGTTCCCTGTTCCTGTCCGCCCGAGAACTGGAGGAAACCGCCGAAATAGATACCTATCTCCAAAAAGATTCCTTGAAAGTAGTGGAAATCACCTCCGCCCTGCATAACGATTTCGAAAATATCCCCACCACCCTTTTATTTGAACACAGGACCATAAAAGAGATCGCCCGGGCCATTGTAGAAACCCATCGAGAGAAATTAAGCGATCTGCTGCCTCCGGCGGCCCTGCCGGGGGCCAAACTTTTGAAAAAGTTTGATCAAAACTTTTTATTGGCCACCGGGCATGCGTTTGAAGACGCCGCCCCCGGCGATATCGCCATCATCGGGATGAATGGAAGATACCCCGGCGCCGGGACCCTTGAAGAATTCTGGGATATATTAAAAAATGGAGAATCAACTATTGCGGAAATCCCCGGGAACCGCTGGAATTGGCGCGAATATTATGACGAAAACGGCAAACCCGGGGCCAGTTACTGCCGGTGGGGAGGATTTATCGACAATATCGATTGCTTTGACGCCTCTTTTTTCCACATTTCGCCGCGGGAAGCCGAAATGATGGACCCCCAGCAGCGGTTGTTCCTGGAGGTCGTATGGGGGTTGCTGGAAGATGCAGGCTATACGCCCCAGACCCTGGGCAAATCCACCGGGGTTTTTGTCGGGGTAATCGCCAGCGACTATAATACCCTCACCAGCGAAGCGGCGCTGCGCGGGGAATGCCCTTACCGGAACTCCGATTATTACCAGATACCCAATCGCGTCTCGTATTTTTTTGATTTTCAAGGCCCCAGCGTGGCGGTGGACACCGCGTGTTCATCGGCGGGAACCGCCCTGCACCTCGCCTGCCAGAGCTTGAGAAAGGGCGAATGCCGCAGCGCCGTCGCCGGCGGCGTCAACCTCTTTCTCCATCCCAGCCGGTATATTCAATATTCCCAGATGCAGGTGCTGTCCCGGGATAATAAATGCCGTCCCTTTGGCGACGGCGCCACCGGCGCCCTCTACGGCGAAGGCATCGGCGTGCTGCTGCTGAAAACCCTAAGCGCGGCCCGGCAAGACCGCGACCATATCTATGGCGTCATCAAAGGCAGCGCCGTCAATTCCGGCGGTAAAACCAACGGCTTTACCGTACCCAATCCCCTGGCCCAGGCGGACCTCATCTCCTGCGCCCTGGAGGACGCCGGCGTCGACGCCCGGACCATTAGTTATATAGAGGCCCACGGCACCGGCACCCCCCTGGGGGACCCCATTGAAATCCGGGGCTTAACAAAAGCTTTCCAGGAAAATAGTAAAATAGAAAACCATAAATCCGATGTCGGCTACTGCGCCATCGGCTCGGTCAAATCCAACATCGGACACCTGGAATCAGGCGCGGCCACCGCCGGAATTATTAAAATTTTACTGCAAATGAAACATGGTCAACTGGCGCCCACGCTGCACGCAGAAAAAGCAAATCCCCTTATATCCTTTTCCCAGACGCCATTTTACCTCCAACAAACCCTGGCCGACTGGCGGCAGCCGGTATTGGAGGAAGCGGGAACCGGGCGCGGCAAATCCTATCCCCGCCGCGCCGGGGTCAGCTCTTTTGGCGCAGGGGGGGTCAATACCCACTTCCTGCTGGAAGAGTATCCCGTCGAAGAACTCCCCGGATCGATCGAGTCCAATGAAACAGCCGATGGAATTCCCCACCTGGTGGTGCTCTCGGCCCAAACCCCGGGGCGGTTGAAAGCCAATGCCGGTCAACTGGCCGCATTCCTGCGGCGAGAAGCAGGAAAAACCGCCCGGCTCATCGATATCGCTTACACCTTGCAGGTGGGACGCCAGACCATGCCGGAACGACTGGCCCTGGCGGTTACTTCCATCCCCGAACTGGAAGAAAAATTATCCCGCTTCTGCCGGGACGAAAGTCCCATCGAAACCCTTTACCAGGGCAGCAAAACCGGCGGCCCCACCGCCGGTCTGCTGCTGGAAGGCAAAGAAGGGGAAGAATATTTAAAAATAATTATCAAGGAAAGAAAATACGCCAAATTGGCCCAATTATGGGTATCCGGCCTGGAAATCGATTGGCAAATGTTGTACCGGGACGCACAGATAGAACCCCGCAGGATATCGCTGCCCACTTACAGTTTTACCCCGGAACGTCATTGGCTCGCCGTCAAGCACCCCGGTTCCGCCCGTCTTCACCCCTTTATCGACAGCAATGAATCGAACTTCCGGGAGCAATGTTACAAAAGGGTCCTCACCCGGGAAGATACATTTTTAAAAGACCATGTCGTATCCAACCGGATGGTGCTGCCGGGGGTAGTCTATTTTGAAATGGCCCGGGCCGCCGGGGAATTATCCTACCCCGGCAGATGCATTAAATATATCCGTAATATCGTTTGGCCGCGGCCCCTGATCCTATCCGGACCCCGGGCGGAAGTTTTTATCAGCTTGAAACCCAGGCAGGACCACGTGGTAGGCAAAGCTGAAACAATAGACGAAAACGGCGTCCGGCTGGTTCATGCCGAATGGAGTATGAGCTATGCGCCCGCCCAGGACGCGGACACAGACGCCGCACCCCGTCCCCGGGACCTGGAAACCATAAAAAAAGAATGTACCCACCGGCTTGCCGGCGCCGACTGTTATCGTTTGCTGCGGGACATCGGTTACCGGTACGGGGAAAGTTTCCAGGTAATCCGGGAGTTGTATGCCGGTCCGGACCAGGGATTGGCCCGGCTCCAATTACACCATGAAGAAAGTTGCCGTGGGGTAATGCTCCATCCCGAACTTATGGACGGGGCCCTCCAGGTTATCACAGCCTGGCTCGGCCAGGTTGATCACATCCCTACCCATCCATACATCCCCTTTACCGTCGATGAAGTGGAAATCTTGGCGGCGCTGCCCCCCGAATGTTACGCCAGGGTGACGAAAGCCGCCGCCGGCGCCGACCGCGTGAACTCTTCCACCCTGGACCGGTATGACGTGGAAATCCTGGATGAATCCGGTCGTTTACTGGTGAAAATAACCGGGTACTACCCCCGCCCGTTTTTACAGGCCGCCGGGGCGGCCGAAGAAATCTTTTATCGCGTCCATTGGGACAGCGTCCCTATCACGGCCAACCGGGAAAACCGGCAAACCGGCGAGGGCCTGCTTCTCTTCAGCGGGGACAATGGGATGCAGGAAGCGCTGGCAGATATCCCCCTGATCCGGGTACAGCCCGGTTCGGCCTTCCGGCAATTGGGCGACCGCCTCTTTGAAGTGAATCCCGGCCAGGAAGAAGACTACCTTAAACTCTTCCAGGCCCTGGCCCCACAAAAGTTCCAACCCACCCGGATACTGCATATGTGGTCCGGGGAGGAGGCCGGGACTGAAACAAAAGTAGGCGGAGAAGCAGCGCAGGAAAACCAACTTTCCCGGGGCATGTATTCCCTGGTATATCTCAGCAAGGCCATCCTGGCCCAGGCTGCCGGGGAGAAAATACAAATATCTTATGTTTACACTCACCGCGGCGGTATACCCCAGCCCGCCTATGCAGCGGTCGGCGGCATGCTGCAAACCATCCACCGCGAGAACCCCAACCTGGTATTCAAAACCATTGCCGTCGAGGAAAAAGACGCCGCGGCGGCACTGGCTGAGATTCTCCGGCAAGAACTCCGGGAACCCATTACGGGTGTAATGGAAATCCGCTTCTATGAACAGCAGCGCCAGGTGAAACAATACAAAGAATTTACCTTTACCACCGGGCAAACCGGGGGGCCGGGGAAACCCGGGGGATTATTAAAATCCGGTGGGGTTTATATCATTACCGGCGGGGCCGGCGGCCTGGGACTCATCCTGGCCAGGCGCCTGGCTGAAAATTATCACGCCCGTCTCGTGCTCTGCGATCGTTCTCCCCTCACCCCGGCAACCTCAGCCAGGCTTAAAGAAATCGAAAACGCCGGGGCCGAGGTCTTTTATGTGCAGACCGATGTCACCCGGCAGGAGGAAGTCAAAGCCTTGATAGCCGCTGTTCGGTCCCGTTACCGGGTCATCAACGGCATCGTTCACTGCGCCGGGGCCATCCGGGATGCCCTGGTAATAAACAAAACCGGGGCGGAAATCCATGAGGTCATCGCGCCCAAAGTAATGGGCGCTCTTTGGTTGGATGAAGAAACCCGGCAAGAGGACCTGGACTTTTTCTTCCTCTATTCTTCCACTTCCGCCAATCTTGGCCATATTGGGCAGGTGGATTATGCTTATGCCAACCGGTACCTGGATGAATTTGCCCGGGTGCGGGAACATCTCCGGACCAACCAACAGCGCAAGGGCAAAACAATTTCTATTAACTGGCCCTGGTGGCGGCATGGCGGCATGAAGCTAACTGAACAAAGTTTGAAACTGCTGCAAAGAACCTATGGGCTGCAAGGTTTAGAAACCGAGACCGGCCTGCGGGTGTTTGAAGCGGCGCTGGCAAGCCCCTGGACCCAATTCATGCTCATCGTGGGGGAACGGGACAGGGCAGAGAAAATGATACGCGCCCTGGATAATCGGGAAGAACAAGAACCGCGGCAAAGCCCCCCGGACCAGACCGCGACTCCCCCCCAATCCCTTCAACCCGGTTCGGATACCGAACTGGAACAAAAGATAACCGCCACTCTCAAGCAGATGGTCTGCGCAATTTTAAAACTCCCCGTCCATCAGATCGATGGCGATAGGAAACTGAACGAATTCGGTTTTGACTCCATTACTTTTACCACCCTGGCCAATGAAATCAACGACAGGTATAACCTGTCCCTTTCCCCGGCCAAATTTTTTGAATTCCGAACCCCGCGGGACCTGGTCTCCTACCTGGGCCGGTCATACAGGGAAACACTGGTTGCCTATTACTATAAACCGGCCGAAAGCCCGGTAAAAAAGGAGATAAAACCGGGGATCGCCGATGACTTAATGGATTTACCGCAGCGATTCTTCGACTCCTGGGAGCCGGTTGGGGCCAATGAAATGAAACCCGGGGGGTTAGACGGGCCGGTGGCCGTCATCGGCATGGCCGGGAAGATGCCCGGTTCGGCGGACCTGGAGACTTTCTGGAAACACCTGGCCGCGGGAAAAGACCTGGTAAGTGAAATCCCGGCGGATCGATGGGATTGGCGGGAGTACTACGGCCATCCCGGGCAGGGGCCCAACAAAACCGATGTCAAGTGGGGCGGATTCATGGAAGAAATCGAGACTTTTGACGCCTCGTTTTTCGGCATATCGCCCCGGGAAGCGGAAGCAATGGACCCCCAACAGCGGATATTCCTGGAAACCGCCTGGAAAGCCATAGAAGATGCCGGGTACAGCCCCACGGCGTTATCCGGTTCCCGCACCGCCCTGTTTGTCGGGGTCAGCACCAACGATTACAACGAACTTTTAAAAGATTGGGGTATTGACATTGAAGCCCACATTTCCACCGGCATCAATAATTCCATCATCTCCAACCGGGTATCTTACCTTTTGAATTTACGCGGGCCCAGCGAAACCATCGATACCGCCTGCTCCAGTTCGTTGGTGGCGGTACGCCGCGGCGTGGATTGCATCCGCAGCGGCGAATGCGAGATGGCCATTGCCGGGGGGGTAAATGTATTACTGCGCCCCAAGTTCCATATCGCCTTTAGAAAGACCGGCATGCTCAGCGAAACCGGCAGATGCAAAACCTTTGATAAACAAGCCGATGGGTACGTGAGGTCCGAGGGCGTCGGCGCCGTTTTATTAAAGTCCCTGGACCGGGCCCGGGCCGACGGGGACCATATATACGCCGTTATCAGGGGAATTGTCGAGAATCACGGCGGCCGGGCCCACTCGCTGACGGCCCCTAATCCCCAGGCCCAGTCCGAATTACTGATCAGGGCTTACCAACAGGCCCGGGTCCCCATCCACACCATCGGCTACATCGAAGCCCACGGCACCGGGACCCACCTGGGGGATCCCATTGAAATCAACGGTATGACCGAGGCCTTCAAACAGTTATATTCAGAAGCGAAGCAAACCTGGCCCGGGGCCAAACACTGCGGCATCGGCGCGGTTAAAACCAATATCGGCCACCTGGAATCCGCCGCCGGAATTGCCGGTATACTGAAAGTACTACTGGCCATAAAGCACAAGACGCTGCCGGCCACGGTTCATTTCCATGAACTCAATCCCCATATCAGGCTGGAAGATACCCCCTTTTATATCGTCAAAGAAACCCGGGCCTGGGAATGCATGCACGATGATCAGGACAATCCCATTCCCCGGCGCGCCGGGATCAGCTCTTTCGGCTTTGGCGGAACCAACGTCCACCTGGTATTGGAAGAGTATCCGGATACAAATCCGCCAATGGAAGCTGAAAAGCCGGGTCCCCAACTGGTGGTATTGTCGGCCAGGGATGAAGAGCGACTCAGGGAGTATGCCGCTAAAATCGCGGAGTTCCCGGACCAAATGGGTATAGGTGGGAAAAATACCCGGGCCCGTTTGGAAACTCAATTGCGCGAGGCTGCCGCTGAGACCATGGGCGTTTCGCCTGGAGACATCGATCCGGCAGAGGATTTCAACGCTTACGGTTTCGATGCCGTGATGCAGGCCAGGCTGACCCAAACCCTGGCGGAAATCACCGGTCAAGAGGCGACGTTGACCCAGCTTAGCGTGTGCACATCCCTGGAATCCCTGGTGCGATCCTTTGGCGCAGATGAAGGGGACGCGCCGCCGGTATCCCTGACCGGGGTCGCCTATACCCTCCTGGTAGGAAGAGAGGCAATGAATGCCCGATTGGCCCTGATAGTTAACAGTATCACGGAAATGCAAGACAAATTGCGGCGTTATGCCCGGGGTGAAACGAACCTCGAAGGGGTCTACCTGGGAAATGTAGACCCCGGTAAAAAGGAAGATCAGGCGGCGGTGGAATCCGTGGCGGGAAAAGACCCGGACCGGTTGGCCCGGCTCTGGGTCGCCGGAGCGCACCTGGATTGGAATATGGTTTATGGAGAAAACTCCCCGCGCCGCCTTTCATTGCCGACGTATCCCTTTGCCCGGGAGCGGTATTGGCTGCAAAAGCCCCAAAAGCGGGCCGCGGCGCCGCATATCCTGGTGGATCACCTGGACCTTACCACGGGGCGGCCCGCTTTTAATAAACGTTTTAATGGCCAGGAATTCTTTATTGCCGACCATTCCCATATTCTACCCGGCGTTGTCTACCTGGAAATGATCCGGGCAGCCGGCCATTTGTTGGGCGTCCGCGCCACAACATTTCGCAATGTAGTCTGGTCCGTCCCCATCGTGGCCAGGGAAGCCCGTCCCACTGACGGGTCAGGAAAAGACGTCCGGGTCGTCCTGGACCCCAAAGGGGGAGCGTATGAGTTCAGGGTAATGACCGCGGACAGTCGGGGCCATGATATCACGCATTCAGTGGGAACATTTATCGGGGCGTCGGCGCTTAACCCGGGGGCGGCAGACGAATCCGTCGATATCACGGCGGTCCTGGGGCGGTGCCGGGGAGGGAAACCGGAAGCCGACGCCTATTACGAACATATTAATGAAAACGGCGGATTTTTTGGTCCACGTTTCCAGGGTATAAAAGAATTTTATTATAACCGGCAAGAAGCGCTCGCCCGCATCGAAATAAGCGAAGAGCAGGAAAAGGATTTCCATGAATATATACTCCATCCTACCCTGACCGATTCCGGCATCCAGGCTATGGTGGCTTTCGGTTATAAGCTCGGTTTGAAGCCCGAGATAATATATTTACCCTATGTCCTTAATGAACTGGTAATTCTCAATAGTTCAACCCGGCCTGCGTATGTATATGTATCGGTAAACGGCGATCCGCCCGGGCTTCGTCCCGAAGGGATGAAGTTCAATTCGATGCTCCTGGACAAACAAGGCAGGGTCCTGGTGAAAATATTGGGGTTGTCGCTCAGGCCCTTGCAGCAGTCCATTGCCGCGATATCCGGGGAAGTTCTCAAACCTGGGACGGGGGCGCCGGAAACCATTTATTACCAAAGCGCCTGGAAACCATCCCCCGGGTTCGACAGCCGGGGACTCGATGCTGCAATTCCCGGGCCTTTCCTGGTCTTTGATTGGGACTCGCGGTTCAGCGATCTCATCGATGAGCGGTTTGTAAACAGTAAAGACGGCTTAACGGCCGCCCACCGGGCGATATGTGTGACGCCCGGCCAAAAGTTCCGCCGCTGGGACAAGGATGGGAAACCCATGTATGAAATCGATCCTGCTTCCGGGTCCCATTATCGGCAATTGGCAGAATCGCTGCGGGAACAAAACCTGCTGCCCGGTATCATCCTTCATTGTTGGTCCCGGCCCGGTTTTAGCGGCGCTGGGGAACAATTGCGACAGCAATTGGATTTAAGCATTCATTCACTTTTCCATATTTTGCAGGCATTTATGAACCAGCCGGTGCGGGACGGCGCCGGGTTATTCTATTTCTATCCCGGTAATGCCGGGGATATCCAGCCCCATTATGCGGCGGCGGCGGGATTTTTACGTTCCGTCGGCCTGGAGAGCCGGAAGTTCATTTATAAAACAATCGAAACCCCGGGCGACGATAAAGCAAAGCTCCTGGAAATACTATCCATGGAAATCGCCGGGACTCAACCCGACCTGGAGGTTCGTTATCATGAGAATCTCCGGTTCATAAAGACTTTGCGGGAGTTTAACATGATTACCGGGGAAGCGTCGCCTTTAAAGGAAAAAGGAGTCTATTTAATTAGCGGTGGGTTGGGGGGATTGGGGCTGATTTTTGCCCGGCGCCTGGCCCGGAGTGTCAGGGCCCGGCTTGTGCTGTGCGGTCGTTCCGATTTGACTGCGGGAAAAAAGTCCATCCTCGGGGAACTGGAATCCCTTGGGGCCGAAGTACTTTACATTAAAACCGATATCGCCGTTTATCCCGAAGTAGAGCATCTCATATCCGGCGCTAAGGCCAGGTTCGGACATATCGACGGCATTATTCACAGCGCCGGCGTGCTTCGGGATACCTTTTTGATTAATAAAACCGTGGAAGAACTGGACATTGTATTGGCCCCAAAGGTATACGGAACTGTAAACCTGGATGAAGCTACCCATGATGAGAACCTGGACTTCTTTGTGCTGTTTTCATCGCTGACCGCGGTGTTGGGAAATATCGGCCAATGTGATTACGGCTACGCCAACAGCTTTTTGGATCATTTTGCCCATTGGCGAGAAGGGCTGCGGGCAAAAGGCCAACGGAGCGGCAAAACTCTCGCCATCGACTGGCCCCTGTGGAAAGAAGGCGGTATGAAAATGGATAAACGGTTTGAAGAAATGCTTGCCGGCGTCAAAGGAATCACCGTCATGAGCAGTGAAACCGGTTTGCGTGCTTTCGAAATGGGACTTACCCAGCCGATGAGCCAATGGGGCCTGGTGGAAGGGGAGCGGGAAAAAATCGAAAAATCTTTCAATTTCCATGAAGCGTTCCCACAGGTCCCGGCAGCGCGGCAGACGCCGTCGGCAGACTCCTGGGAACAATTTCAAAAAGATCTGCTGGGACTGGTCTCCGAACTGCTAAAAATCCCGGAAAGTAAGATCGCCTTCGACAAAAACATGAGTCAATTCGGTTTTGATTCCATCAGTTTCACGGAGATGTCGCAGAAGGTCAATGCCCGGTACCAAATTTCCGTGACCCCGGACGTCTTTTTTGAACATCCCACCATCGGCTCTATTGCCCAATTTTTGTGGGAGAAATATAAAGAACCCATTGCGAGGTTTTACCAGGCCGCGGTCCCGGCGAGCACACCCAGTGTGCTCCGTGGGCCCAGTGAGCCCGGCGGGCCCATTTCCTGGTCTTCCCCGACTCCTTTTCAAGCTGTCGCGGGAGAACAGCAGGAGCCCATTGCCATAATCGGGATCAGCGGGGTAATGCCCCAGTCAGGGGACCTGGAAACCTTCTGGAAGTGCCTGGAAGGGGGTAAGGACCTGGTTACTGAAATCACCCCGGAGCGGTGGCAATCCCTGGGGTACCGTGGGGAAACCGCGGATAAACCGGCGGCCATCCGGGCACAATGGGGAGGTTTTCTCAAGGAAGTGGATAAATTCGATGCGGAGTTTTTTAATATTTCCTCCCGTGAAGCAGTGTTGATGGACCCCCAGCAGCGTATTTTCCTGGAAATAACCTGGCAGGCCATCGAGGATGCCGGGTATAAAGCTTCGGATTTAGCCGGGAGCCGTACCGGGTTGTTCGTGGGTGTGGCTAATAACGATTACTATGATGTGTTACGGGATAACAGCGATAAGATGGACGCCCATGTCATTACCGGGATAGACCATTCCATATTGGCCAACCGGATATCTTACACGCTCAACCTGCATGGTCCCAGCGTTTCTATCAACACAGCCTGTTCAAGTTCGCTGGTGGCCATCCACCATGCGGTGGAGGCTTTGAGGAGCGGTAAATGTCGATTGGCCATTGCCGGGGGCGTCAATATTCTTTGCAGCCGGGCCTATTACTTTAGTTTAACCAGTTCGGAAGTTTTGTCCCCTGACGGTCGGAGTCGGGCTTTTGACCGGGGGGCCAACGGTTATGTCCGGGGCGAGGGCGCCGGCGCGTTCTTATTAAAACCCTTGAGTGGGGCTTTAAAGGACGGCGATCATATTTATGCGACGATCAAAGGCACGGCAGTCAACCATGGCGGCCGGACCGCTTCTTTAACCGCCCCCAGCGTCAATGCCCAGGCCGAATTATTAATTGAGGCCTTTACCGGGGCCCAGGTCGATCCTTATACGGTCAGTTACCTCGAAGCCCACGGCACCGGCACCGAGTTGGGAGACCCCATCGAAATAAACGGTATTAAAAAAGCCTTCGAGGAGATGTACAGGAGAAGCGGGCGCGCCTGGACGGGCGAGCCCCGCACCGGCATCGGCACGGTTAAGACCAGCATCGGCCACCTGGAATCGGCGGCAGGGGCCGCCGGGGTGATCAAGGTACTGCTGTCCATGAAACATAAAACACTGCCCGGCAATATTCATTTGCAGGAAGTCAATCCATATATCCAACTGGAGGGTACTCCTTTTTATTTCGTACGTGAAAACATCCCCTGGGAGAACCCGGTGGATGGGCAGTGGGGGGTTATTCCCCGGCGGGCCGGGGTTAGTTCCTTCGGTTTCGGTGGGGCCAACGCCCATGTTGTCCTGGAGGAATATGAAGACCGGCGCAGCCCCGGGGAAATCGGTCCCCTGGCGCAGGGGGCCCAGCTCATCGTGCTTTCCGCCAGGAATAAAGATAGGTTGATCGCTTATGCCCGCCGCGTCGCAGATTTCCTGAAAGCTATTCCTTCCGGGGTCAATTTCAGCGATCTGGCTTATACTTTGCAGGTGGGGCGTGAGGAAATGGAAGAGCGGTTGGCGGTAGTGGCAGCCGGCCCGGATGAGGCCATCGATAAACTGGAACGTTTTTGCCGGGGCGAAGAAGTGCTGGAGGAAGGGGCTGCTGTGCAGAGTGACCGGGGAAAGTTGGCCGGGTTGGCGCGGTCGTGGTTGGTGGGTGAAAGGATCGACTGGTCTTCACTGCACACTGGAAGCAGCGGCGGCAGCGGGGATGGGGCCAGGCGGATTTCCCTGCCCACTTACCCGTTTGAGAGAAAAAAGTACTGGCCCCAGGTTCGCCAGGTTCGCGGGATTCCTGATGTTTATCATGAGGCCATGAAAGTTTCGGACAGGCCCAGGCTTATCTTGAAGAGCAAGGATGAAAGTCCCCGGGAGGAAGGGGTCCCAGTTCTGCTCAATAAGCCCCAGGAGGTTGTCTTACCGGGAAAATCAACGGAGTCAAGTATTAAAATAAAAATTAAAGAGGCGTTGGCAGGGGTGCTTTATACTGGAGTAGATGGGATCAGTGAGACTAAAACTTTCCTGGATTTGGGATTAGACTCGATATTGGCCATCGAGTTATCCAAAAAATTGGGGGAGATTTTCGGCATCGAGTTGAAGACCAACATTTTATATTCGCATCCCACGGTAAATCAACTGACCATGCACCTGGAAGGGGTTGCGGTTCCCAACTCTCCCGGGGCGGTCAAATCAGAAGCTTTTTCAGGGGTCCAGGGGGCGGTTTTCTCGAAAAAAGCCCCCTGGCCGCCGGAGGCAAAAAATAATATAGCAATCATCGGTTTGGCCGGGCGGTTTCCCGGGGCCGGGGATGTCGAACAATTCTGGCAGAACCTGGTAAGCGGTATAGACAGCATCGTTGAAGTACCCGCGGGGCGTTGGGGTAAGGATGTTCCCGGTGAAACCCACCGGCGCCGGGGTGGGTTCCTGGCGGATGCGGATTGTTTTGATCCGCTCTTTTTCAATATTTCCCCGGGTGAAGCGGAGGTTATGGATCCCCAGCAGCGGGTGTTCCTGGAGGAAGCCTGGAAGGCGTTAGAGGATGCCGGGTATCCCGACCGGGGCATGAGTAATAAGCGCTGCGGCGTATTTGTGGGGGCGGCGGGGAACGACTATATAACCCGGCTGCAGGATATAGAGGGCGAGGCCCCGGTGCACGCGGTCACCGCCAATGCGGCGTCGGTGTTGGCCAGTCGCATCGCTTATCACCTGGACATGAAAGGGGCCAGTTTCGCGGTGGATGCGGCCTGTTCGTCGTCGTTGGCGGCCATTCAACTGGCCTGTGAACGTATTCTTGACGGGCAGTTGGAAATGGCCCTGGCTGGGGGTGTGAATGTCCTGACCACGCCGCAGACTCACCGGGTGCTGTCCGGGGCGGGGATGCTGTCTCCCTCATCCTGTCATCGGGCCTTTGATGAGCAGGCCGATGGTTTCGTGTTGGGTGAAGCGGTGGTGGTATTAGTGTTGAAAGCTTTGGACCGCGCGGTGGCGGACGGCGACCATATTTATGGGGTGATCAAGGCGGTGGGGGTAAACCAGAATGGCCGGAGTAATGGGATTACGGCGCCCAGTGCGCCGGCGCAGGCCCAATTGGCGCGCGATCTTTACCTCGGCGCCGGCATCGATCCCGCGGTTGTCACTTATGTGGAGGCCCACGGGACCGGTTCGAAACTGGGCGATTCCATCGAGGTCGCTGCATTGGCTGAGGTGTACCGCCGGGACAGCGGCGAAAAGAATTATTGCGCGTTGGGGGCGGTGAAAACCAATGTCGGGCATACCCTGGCCGCGGCCGGGGCAGTGGGCCTGGCCAAAGTGTTAATGGCCCTCAAATACAAGAAAATCCCGGCTAACCTTCACTTTCAAACCCCCAACACCGATATCGATTTTAGCCGGGGTGCTTTTTATGTCAACCGGGCGTTGACAGACTGGACCGTGCGTGATGGGGTTCCCAGGACAGCGGCGGTCAATACCTTTGGGATCAATGGCGCCAATGCCCACCTGGTGGTGGAGGAAGCGCCGGCTGTAACACAACCTACGCCCGACTCGGCCCCTTCTTATTACCTTGTGCAGTTGTCCGCCATGACGCGGGAAGCCCTGGGCCGTAAAATCCGTGACCTGGTCTCATGGCTGGAAAAGGAAGGAACCCGGCACACTATCTCCGACATCGCTTATACCTTGTGGGTGGGGAGGAGTCATCTCCCTGTCCGTACCGTATTCGTCGTTAAGGAAACCGATGAACTCCGCCGGAAACTGGAAAAATTACTGGAAACGTATTCCAGCGACCGGGAGTCGATTAAAGACCTGGGTGAAACGTCGGCCCCGCCGGACACCCGGGCGCAGCAGCAGGGGGAAGGTTGGTTGAAAGAATCAAACCACCGCGATAAATTGGAAGCCCTGGCCGGGTTGTTTCTTGACGGCGTCCCGTTGGATTGGGATAGTTTATACCCGGGCCCGGGAAATCGGCGAATTTCTTTACCCATATACCCGTTTGAGCGGGAGAAATACTGGCTTGATGCAGCGAGACCCGGGGCGAGGCTGCATCCTTTGTTGGACAGCAACGAGTCCACCCTGGATGAGCAGTGTTTCCGGAAGGAATTCAGCGGTGAAGAGTTCGTATTTACAGATCATTGTTATGATGAGATCAAGGTCCTGCCCGGGGCCGCTTACGTGGAAATGGCCCGGGCGGCGGGCAGCCTGGCGAACCCGGCCCAGTCCCCGGTAATATTTAAAAACCTTACCTGGGTGCAGCCCCTGATGGCAACAAATGGTAAAAAAACGGTACACGTCGGTTTGTATCCGCGGGGGGAGGTCGTAGAATTTGAGATATATTCACCCGCCAGGTTAAACAAAAGTTTTTTGGGGGTCCAGGGGGCGATTTTTCAAAAAAGCCCCCTGGTCGCCGAAGGCATTAAGTCCCGGCAAGTATATGCCCAGGGTGCGCTGGTATATAAGAACCAGGCTGAAGAACAGGAACAAGCCGAAGTTATCCCCATAGAAGAGATAAAAAAGCGGGCCCTTCAGCGTACGGGCCCGGAGGAATTCTACCGGGTGATCCAAACCAGCGGTATGCGTTTCGGACCGGCGTTTCAAACCATACGGGAATTGTATCGCGGCAGCAATGAAGTCCTGTCCTTTTTTGAATTACCCGGGGCGGTTCGGGCCGGTTGCGAAAGTTTCGGCATCCATCCTTCGCTCCTGGATGCGGCGTTTCAAACCTCCATCGGCATGAAGAGCGACGAAGCGCTGCGGGTGGACCCGCCGGAGCTCCCTTTTATGTTGGACGAACTCCAGGTGATCAAACCCTTAACCCAGCGGGGGTATGCCTATGTCACCCTGTCCGCCGATAAACAAAAAGGCAACGATAATACGGCGGTACTGGATATCCGGGTAACCGATGAAACGGGGCAGGTGCTGGTGAGGATGAAGAATTATTTTGGCAGGCCTATCCGGCCTCACAGCGCCGATTTTGGCGAGAACCCGGACGACCGGCCGGCGAGTTCCCATCTCCAGGAAAAAGCAGAGACTTATTTGAAGAAAATCCTGGCCAGGGTCGCAAAGCTGCCGGTAGAGAGAATCCGGCCAAAGGAGCGGCTGGAGAAATATGGCATCGATTCCCTGATGATTATCAACCTGAATAAAGAGATGGAGCAGCATTTCGGTAAATTGCCCAGGACCCTGTTTTTCGAGTATCAGACCCTGGCGGCGTTGGCGGAATATATGATCAAGGAGCACCGGGACAAGATCATGGAAAAAACCGGGGCAACGGCAACGCCCGGTGAACCGGTCCCGGGAATCGGGGAGACCGCGCCCAAAAGCGATAGGTTGGAATTCAAGTCGGCGCGTTTCCCGGCGTCCACGAATTTACCGGCCCGGGACAAGGGTGGTCAAGGGGAAGGCATTGCTGTAATCGGTCTCAGTGGGCGTTATCCCCAGGCGCGAAACGTGGCGGAATTCTGGCAAAACCTGTGCGCCGGCAAGGACAGTACCACGGAAATCCCGGCCCGCCGTTGGGATTACCGGGAGTATTATGATCCCGACCCGGAAAAAGCCAGGGCAGGTAAAATTTATTGCAAGTGGGGTGCTTTTCTCGATGATGAAGATAAATTTGATCCCTTGTTTTTCAATATTTCACCGGCGGAAGCGGAGACCATCGACCCCCAGGAGCGGATACTCCTGGAAACCGCCTGGGCGGCGTTGGAAGACGCCGGGTATACGCGGGAAACCCTGGCCCGGCTTGTTGCCCACGGGCAGGGCGCCAATGTAGGGGTGTTTATCGGGTCCACCAGTAACACCTATTTACTGCACGGACCCACGGAGTGGGACAGGGGGAATTTTGTCTATCCCGGTACTTACCCCTGGTCGTTGTCCAACCGAATATCCTATCAATTTAATTTCAAGGGGCCCAGTTTCACCATCGATACCGGGTGTTCATCCTCGCTGATAGCCCTTCACCTGGCCTGCGAGAGTCTTAAGCGGGGGGAATGCCAATTGGCCATGGCCGGCGGGGTCAACCTGTATTTGCATTACTCCAAATACAACCGGCTCTGCCAGTGGAAAATGTTGTCCCCCACCGGGACATGCCGCGCCTTTGGCGAAGGGGCCGACGGTTTCATTCCCGGGGAAGGCGTAGGGGCGGTGCTGCTCAAACCGTTGGCCGCAGCTCTCCGGGATAACGACCATATCTATGCCGTTATAAAAGGCAGCGCCATGAATCATGACGGTAAAACCAACGGTTATACGGTTCCCAATCCCAATGCCCAGGCGGAAGTAATCGCCCAGGGCCTGGAAAATGCCGGTATCGATCCGCGCACCGTCAGTTACCTTGAAGCCCACGGGACAGGCACCCTGTTAGGCGACCCAATCGAAATTACCGGGATAACCAAAGCATTCCGGGAGTATACCCGGGACGTGCAATTTTGTGCGCTAGGGTCGGCCAAAGCGAATGTCGGGCATATGGAAGGCGCCGCCGGGATCGGTGCATTAACCAAGACGCTGCTGCAATTAAAGAACCGGCAGCTTGTACCTTCGCTCCATTCACAGGGTTTGAACCCCAACATCGATTTCGCGGCATCCCCGGTATATGTCCAGCAGGAACTCAGCGAATGGAAGCAGCCGGTCATCGGTGAAAAGGGCAGCGAAAAAAAATATCCCCGGCGGGCCGGCGTCAGCGCTTTCGGCGCCGGTGGGGCCAATGTGCATGTGCTGGTGGAAGAATGGCCGGGCGAAAATCAGCCGGGGCAAAAGGTTAAGCAGGAAAACACCCCGGGACCCCAGGTTATCGTACTTTCAGCCCGGAATGAAGAACGATTGATAGAATATGCCGGCAATTTGGCGGCTTACCTTGAGAATTCCAGTATGGCACAGGGGGCGGCCGGCCAGCCCGGCCGGCCCGGCGTGGACCTGGAAGAACTGGCTTACACTTTGCAGGTAGGCCGGGAGGCCATGAACGAACGACTGGCCGTGATGGCGTCCGGCCCCGGGGAATTGCAGGAAAAATTGTCGCGCTTCAGCCGGGGTGAAACCGGTATAGAAGATTTATATAAGGGAAACCTGAAGTCAGGAAGGGGAATCTCCGGGCTTCTACTCCAGGGAAGGGCGGGGGAGGAATTCCTGGGGATGCTCATCAAAGATCGTGACTACAGCCGGTTGGCTCAATTGTGGGTATCCGGGGTGGATATCGATTGGCAGGTATTTTATCCGGGGGGGGCCCCGGCCCGGGTATCTTTGCCCACTTACCCCTTTGCCCGGGAACGCTGCTGGTTCAAAGAGTCCGGGGACCTCAACCGCGGCATAAGCGACGGCTGGCCCCGGCAGGACAGGCTCCATCCCATGCTGGACAGTAATAACTCCAACTTCGAAGAGCAGAAATTTTCGACCCGGTTTACCGGGAACGAGTTTTATCTAACCGATCATGTGGTGGCAGACCGGAAGGTTTTGCCCGGGGTGGCTTTTATCGAAATGGCGCGGGCGGCCGGTGAAATAGCCGCCGGGGAAAAAGTACGCAAGATTAAAAATATAGTCTGGGCCAGGCCGGTGGTGGTAGATAGTGACGCCGGCGCGCTTAACCTCCGCTTGTATCCGGGCGATGACGCAGTGGAATTTGAAGTGGACAGCGAAGACGACGGGAAACAGCCCATTGTGCATGCCCAGGGCAAGTTGGTCTATGAGAACCGTTCCCGGGAAGCAAGCGCTCCCGGACCCGGCAATATGGATACGGAAGCGATAATGCAGCGCTGCCCGCATGTCATGGAAAGCGGGGAATGTTACCGGTTGTTCAAGGCAGCGGGTTTACAGTACGGTCCTACCTTTCAAGGGATACGCACACTCCATTATAATGGCAAGGAAGCCCTGGCCCACATCGAGCTGCCGGCGGCAGCCCGGGCAAAAGAAGGTTTTGCCGGTTTTGTGCTGCACCCGTCTTTAATGGATGCCGCCTTGCAAACCGTCATTGCCCTGCTGCCGGGAAAGGAAAATAACCCCCGGGCGCCGTACCTGCCTTTTACCCTGGGGGAAGTGGAGATCTTCGATTCATTGTCCCCCGACGTTTTGGTATATACGGTCCCGGCCCGGGATAACCAGGCGCCCGGGGCCCACTTGAATACCTTCGATATCCACATCCTGGACACTGGCGGCAAGCTGTTGGTTAGGCTGAAGGATTTTTCCATCCGGGCGCTGGCGCCGCAAGGAAAGGATAACCTTCTCCAAACCCTGTACTACCGCTGCAAGTGGGAAGAATCCCCGGGCTGGGAAAACCCGCCGGGGAGACAATGCCCACCGGGACCGGCAGAACCGGGGGTAGGAACTATCCTGGTTTTTGATGTAAACGAAGCGCTGCGGGACGCCCTGTCGGGGCGTTACCCCGGCCAAAGCGGCGCGCCCCGGGTCCTCCTGGTCAAGCCCGGCGACCGCTTCCTGGAGAACGGCAGCGGGGTATATACCGTTAATCCCGGCTGTTTCACCGACTATCAGAAATTATTTGAAGCGCTGGAACAACAAAAGGTACTGCCGGCCAAAATCCTGCACCTGTGGTCGCAGGAAAATTTCTCCACTGATAAACCGGCCCTGGACCTTCGACTGGAGAGAGGTTTTTACTCGGTCTTCCACATCAGCCGGGTATTGATGACCATGACCCGGAAACTTTCGGGCCACGTGCGCTTGATATATATCTATCCCCGGCTCACTGGTGAAATCCAACCCCAGTATGCGGCAGTGGGAGGGTTTGCCCATACGGTCCGCCAGGAAAATTCCAACTTCATCTATAAAACCGTGGAACTGCCCCAAACCTCTACCGGGGACGAAGCGCCGGCGGCCCCGGCCTGGGTGGATTTCCTGTTGAGAGAATTCGAGGAAGACTCCGGCGTGGAGATTCGTTATGAAGGTAGCCGCCGTTGGGTCAGGCGCCTCCGGGAATTTGACCTGGAGAAGGAAGCCGAAACCCTGCAAGCGGCAGGAACAACCTTGCCTTTGAAAGAAAAAGGGGTATACCTGGTTACCGGCGGCGCCGGGGGCCTGGGGCTTCTCCTGGCCCAATACCTGGCCCAACAGGTAAAAGCCAGGCTGGTACTGGTCGACCGCGCGGAACTAAACGCCGCTAAAGAGGCGGAAATCCAAAAGTTACAGGAACTCGGCGCGGAAGTGATTTTCATAAAAGCCGATACGGCCAACCCCCAGGAGATCGACGGGCTGATGGAACAAATTAAAAAAAAATATCATGCCCTTAATGGAATTATCCACTGCGCCGGTATGATCCATGACGCCCTGGTAACCAAAAAGACGCCGGAACAGATGGCGCAGGTATTGGCCCCCAAGGTCCACGGCGCGATATGCCTGGATGAAGCCAGCCAGGGGGAAAACCTGGATTTCTTTGTGATGTATTCGTCGGCAGCGGCGATTTTAGGGAACCCCGGGCAATGTGATTATGCGTTTGCCAACAGTTTTATGGATTACTATGCCGGGGTCCGGGAAAAGCGGCGGGCCAATGGGCAGCGCAAAGGTAAAACCCTCTCTATTAATTGGCCTTTGTGGCAGCACGGGGGAATGAGGATCGATGAACACAGCGAGAAGCTGATGACCACGAGGATGGGGATGACGCCCCTGCCCACCGCGGCCGGGCTAAATGCTTTTATAAAGGGACTGTTACCCACAGACAGCCAGTTGGCCGTGGCCCACGGGAACGCCGCTAAGATAAGACAGGCGCTGGACCCTGACCGGGAAAGACTTAAAAAGGAAGAAGCTTCCGCTGCGGCGGCGCCCCAAAGCCCGGGCGAAGGAAACGAAATACTATCAAAACTTCAACAGGACCTGGGGAAAATCGCTGTTCATATCTTAAAGATTAATGAGAAAGATTTTGAAGCCGATGGCGATTTGCATGAATATGGATTCGATTCGATTTCGTTAACGGAATTTGCCAATTTAATCGATGCCAAATATAATCTTGAGATAACGCCGGCGGTATTTTTCGAGTTGGAACGTCCCAGCGTGGCCTCTTTGGCGCAAAAGTTGTATAAAAACCAGGCCGGCGTCTTTGAGCAATTTTTCCGGGAGCCATTGCCGGGGGTAAACCCGCTGGCGGAACGGGAAAAGGAAACGCCGGCCCCGGGATGGGGGGAGGCGGAAGCGCCGCCGTTGGGGCCATCGACGTCCCGGCGGCGTTCCCGGTTCCAGGACAGGACCCCGGTAAAAGAACAATCGGAGCAGCCGGACCCGGAACCCATTGCCATTATCGGCATAAGCGGTGTAATGCCCCAGTGTGAGAACCTGGAAATCTTCCGGGAGCGCCTGGCGGCAGGGACTGATTTAATTACCGAAGCGCCGCAAGAACGCTGGGATTGGCGGGCTTTTGCCGCTGGGGGGGAAGCGGCCAGGTGGGGCGGCTTCATGAAAGAAGTCGATAAATTCGACGCTGAATTTTTTGGCATATCGCCCCGTGAAGCCGAATTAATGGACCCCCAACAGCGGATTTTCCTGGAAGTCACCTGGAAAGCCATCGAAGATGCCGGGTATGGGCCTTCGGCCTTATCGGGAACCAGGACCGGTATCTTTGTAGGGGTATCCAGCAGCGATTATTCCGAGCTATTAGCCGCCGGGCCCGGTAAACTGGAAACCCATGAATCCACCGGCAAGGCCCATTCGATATTAGCGAACCGTATCTCTTATTTATTGGATATCCATGGTCCCAGCGAATCTATCGATACGGCATGTTCAAGCTCATTGGTGGCGATACACCAGGCCGTGACGGCCATAAGGGGTGGGGCCTGTGAGATGGCCATAGCCGGGGGGGTTAACGTTATGCTGACCCCCAAGTGGTTCCTGGTCTTCCAGGCGGCGGGCATGCTTTCGAAAGACGGACGCTGCAAAACCTTTGATGAAAGGGCCAACGGCTATGTACGGGGAGAAGGCGCCGGGGCGATTTTCTTAAAACCCTTACGCCGGGCCCTGGCCGACCACGATCATATCTATGCGGTAATCAAAGCGACCGCCGAAAACCACGGCGGCCGCGCCAAGTCCCTCACCGCACCCAATGCCAACGCCCAGGCGGAATTATTGATCGAAGCCTATACCAAAGCCCGCATCGATCCCGCCACCGTAAGTTATATCGAAGCCCACGGCACCGGCACCAGCCTGGGCGACCCTATTGAAATCAATGGACTTAAAAAAGCCTTTAAGAAACTATACGAGGATACAGGGCAAGCAATGCCCACCACCAGGCGCTGCGGGATTGGTTCCGTTAAAACCAATATCGGCCACCTGGAAGCGGCCGCAGGCATCGCCGGACTTTTGAAGGTGCTGCTGGCCATGAAATACCGGGAACTCCCGGGGACCGTTCATTTCCGGGCGCTCAATCCCTATATCGACCTCAAGGACAGCCCGTTTTATATTGTCGATACAACCAGGCCCTGGCCGCGCCTGCTGGATGAACAAAACCGGCCCATCCCGCGCCGGGCCGGCGTCAGCTCTTTTGGTTTCGGCGGTTCCAACGCCCATGTGGCGCTGGAGGAGTACCCGGCCCCCGCGGCCGGGGCCGGGTTACACAATGAGACGCCCCAGATCATCGTCCTGTCTGCGAAGAATGAAGACAGACTAAAAACCAGGGTAAAGCACATGATCGAATTCCTGGCGTCCCCAGGTTCGTTGGAACCGGGTCCCATTCCCGGCCGGGAAGCCGTCGAAACGGTAAGCCGGGAAATAAGCCGGGCCGCGGCCGACATTTTAAAGGTAAAGGCAAGCGAAATCGACATCGATGGGAACCTGGAAGAATTGGGCTTTGACCCGGTGGGGTTGGCCAGGCTGGCAACGGAAATCGATGAAAAATATGACCGGGGAATCACCGTGGGCATATTCTCTAAATATTCCACGATACATTCCTTAGCCCGGCGCCTATGTAATGATGAAGCATCTACGGGAAACGGCGCTGCGCCGCCGGCCGCGATTTCTCTCCCGGCGGTTTCCCTGCAGGATATCGCCTATACCTTGCAGCTAGGCCGGGAACCCATGGAGGAACGTTTAGCCCTGGTGGTCTCCGGCGCCCGGGAATTACGGGAAAAATTGCAGCAATTTGAACAGGGCAACCCGGGTATAATAGATGTATATCGGGGCAGCCTGAAAACCCACCGGGAAAAATCAGGATATATCCCGGGGAGCCTTACGGGAGAAGAATTGAGGAAAATAGCCCAACTCTGGGTATCGGGGGTCGATATCGATTGGAAATCGTTGTATACATCCGCCATACCGATGCGGGTCCCGCTGCCGGTCTATCCCTTCGAGAGGACAAGGTTCTGGATCGAGCAAACCCCGGCGTCATTGCCTGCCCCAGTTTCCCCGGCCCAGTTTCCGCCAATGACCGTATCCCCGCCGCTGCCCCATGAACCCATGGTGGATGAAGGTAGGCTGCGAACTCGCCTGAAGCAACTTTTAGCGGAAGTGCTTTACCTGGATTCTTCTAAAATCGATATGGACAAACCCTTTGTCGACCAGGGCCTGGATTCTATTTTGGGCCTGGAGTTTGTAAATAAATTCGAGAAAATCTTCAAAATACCTTTGAAAGCCACCAACCTGTACGATTATTCCACGGTAAACCAGTTGGCGAAATACGTCGCCGGACTGGCGGCTGACAGCAGCGTGGAAGCCCCGGGGAGTGAACCGACGATTGGAAATTCACCGGGAAATGCGGCCCCCGGTGATATTGCCATTATCGGTATGTCGGGTAGATACCCGGGCGCGGACCATATTTGGGATTTATGGCATAACCTGGCAAACGGGGTGAACTCCATCACGGAAGTACCGCGGGAGCGCTGGGATATCGATGCATACTATGATCCTGCGCCGGGAACACCGGGAAAAAGTTACTGCAAATGGGGAGGTTTCCTGCGGGGGGTGGATCAATTTGATCCTTTGTTCTTTAATATCTCCCCGGCGGAAGCGGCCTTATTGGACCCGCAGCAGCGGCTCTTCCTGGAGGAAACTTTGAAAGCCCTGGAAAACGCCGGGTATCCGGCGGCGGCAATGGACAATAAGAAATGCGGTGTGTACGTCGGTGTGATGGGTCTCAATGAGTATAACCCCCAGCATTTGTTCAATTCCGGTTCGATCCTGGCGGCCCGGATCGCCTATTTTTTGAATCTAAAAGGCCCGGCAATATCCATCGATACCGCGTGCTCCTCCTCCCTGGTGGCCATTCACCTGGCCTGCCAGAGCTTATTAAGGGGTGAAAGCGAAATGATGCTGGCCGGCGGCGTAACCCTGTATCTAACCGGGAGACCCTATATCGAGATGAGCAAATCCGGGATGCTGTCGCCCGAAGGCAAATGTAAGACTTTCGATAACAACGCGGATGGTTTTGTACCCGGGGAAGGCGTGGGCGTGGTGGTATTGAAACTACTTTCAAACGCCCTCCGGGACAACGATCATATTTATGGGGTGATTAAGGGCTCGGGCGTCAACCAGGACGGCCGGACCAACGGCATTACCGCGCCCAGCGCCAAATCGCAAAGAGACCTGGAACTAGCCGTGTATAAAGAGAACGGCATCGATCCCGGCGCCATAACCTATGTGGAAGCCCACGGCACCGCCACCAATTTGGGCGACCCCATCGAAGTCGAGGCCCTCACCGAAGCCTTTAGGCAATATACCCGGGAAAAACAGTATTGCGCCATCGGGTCGATTAAAACCAATTTCGGGCATACTTCCGCGGCTGCCGGGGCAGCCGGTGTTCTGAAGGTACTCCTGGCGCTGCGGTATAAGAAAATCCCCCCCTCCTTGAACTACCGGGAAGCCAACCGTCATATCGATTTTAAAAACAGCCCGTTTTATGTAAATACCCAACTGGTGGACTGGAATTCACGGCCGGGTCAACCCCGGCGCGCCGCGGTCAGCTCATTTGGCTACAGCGGCACCAATGCCCATTTGGTAATCGAAGAGGCGCCCGAACCCGGGCGCAGGGAACCCCACAGCCCCAAACCCGCCTGGATTATCCCCCTCTCGGCCAGGACCGCTGAATCGCTAACCCGGAAAATCGCTGATTTAAACCGGTGGCTGATGACAGACGGCGAAGGAGAAGGTACGGCGGCGTCGCTTGAGAATATATCTTATACGCTCTTTATGGGTCGGACCCATTTCCCCTGGCGATTGGCCCTGGTGGTAACGGATATCGTCGAACTAAAGCAAAAAATCTCCGGGATTCAAAAGGAAAGCGCCAAAACGCTGGGAAAAATCACCCCTTTAATCGAGAATCCGGCCCCGCTGGACCCGACCCGCAAAGAACAGGGGGAACAATGGCTCCGGGAATTACAGCAGACCTTTTCCCCTTCCCCGGATGTGGCGGGTTATTTAGAGAAACTGTCGGCGTTGGCGGATTTTTACATGAAAGGGTACGACCTGGATTGGCAGCTTCTTTACCCCGAAGAGACCCGACGGCGTATCCCCCTGCCCATGTACCCCTTTGCCCGGAAGCGCTATTGGAAACCGGGACCCGGGCATGCGGCGGATTCCGCGGACCCTGGGGAAACGGAAAAAAGACTCCGGGAAAAAGCCGAGATGCTGCTGGCCCAGATATTGGCAAACCCCATAAATACCACACCGATAGACACAAACAGTCATAAACCGGGAAAAATAAAACTCAAGAATCCCAGACCCTAACGGAGAGACAACATGTTACCCGCGAATATTAAAGAAACCATCAAACAAAAGGCGGCGGCGGTTCTTTGCCTGGCGCCCACGGAAATTCAAGATAATCAACGGCTCAGCGACCTGGGCATGGATTCGATAATCGGGGTCGAACTTATCGATACCCTGAACCGCACCTTTGACATTGCCCTGCAAAAGAGTGTCTTATATGAGTATCCCAGTGTGAACCGGTTGACCGATTACCTGCTTACCTTGATCGACGGGAACGGCAAAAACGGCGCCAATACTTCTGAATTAGGCCTCCGGCGGCCAGGGGGTTCTTTTGAAAAACCACCCCCTGGACCCCCGCAAAACTTTTTATTGTCAGGGGAAGGTGATAGCTTTGGGCCCGGATCGGTGAGCGATATAGAATCCGAACAAACTTCGATAGGCGCCCTGCGCCGCAGTGCCCGTATTAAACTGAAATCGAACCGTGAAAACACCCCGGACCCCTCAACCGGTTGGGAAGATAACCGCGAACAATTGGAAGCCCATTTCGGGAAATTGCCCGCCGATTTACTCTCTCAATATCAAAGTATCCCGGAATTGGCCGCGTACCTGGCCAGGAACCACCGGGAAAAACTCATCACCTTAACCGGTACCCCCGGCGAGGATTTGTCCGGTCCGGCGGAAAAAGTAGCCGCCCCCGCGAAAGTAATAGATGAAGATATTGCCATAATCGGTATAAGCGGGCGTTACCCCCTGGCCGCGAACCTGGATATGCTTTGGGAAAATTTGCAAGCCGGGAAAAATTGTATCACGGAAATTCCCCCGGGGAGATGGGATTATCGCGATTATTATGACGCCGGTAAAGATAGGCCGGGAAAAACCCCCTGCAAATGGGGGGGCTTTATCGACGACATAGAGATGTTTGACCCGTTATTTTTTAATATTTCTCCCCGGGAAGCGGCAACCATGGACCCACAAACCCGGTTGTTATTGGAATCGGTATGGCATACCCTGGAAGATGCCGGTTATACACGACGGGAACTGCAAGAGCTGCAAACCGATCCCCACCGGCGGGTAGGAATTTTTGTCGGTTGTATGTACCAGCAGTATCCCTGGTTGGCCAGGGAAAGCGAATTATGCGCGGCGCTGTCCAATACATCGTACTGGTCGATGGTGAACCGCTGTTCTTATTTTTTCGATTTCAAAGGGCCCAGTATCGCCGTCGATACGGCTTGTTCTTCATCCTTAACCGCGGTGCATATGGCCTGTGAGAGCCTGCGCCGCGGGGAATGCGCCGCGGCAATCGCCGGCGGCGTCAACCTGAATCTCCATCCCAGTAAATATATCGTACTCGGCAGCATCGGCTTAATCGGCAGTGAAGGCAAAAGCTGCAGCCTGGGCCAGGCCGAAGGTTATATCCCCGGGGAAGGGGTCGGGACGGTCCTGCTGAGACCCCTGTCCGCGGCCCGGCAGCATGGAGATCATATCTATGCCGTAATTAAAGGCAGTGAGATTAATCACGGCGGGGGGTCCGAAGGTTTCACTGTCCCGAATCCCAAAACCCAGGCCGATTTGATCGCCTCCGTCCTGGAAAAAACCGGGATCGATCCCCGCACCATCGGCTATGTGGAAACATCGGCCACCGGTTCCCCCAGGGGGGACAAGGCCGAGATAGAGGCCCTGGTGGGTGCGTTCCGGCGCTTTACCACCGGCGAAAATTTTTGCGCCATCGGCTCGGTGAAAGCCAATATCGGTCACCTGGAAGCCGCCGCCGGGATATCCCAATTAACCCGGGTAGTGCTGCAAATGAAACATAAAATGCTGGTCCCTTCGATTAATGCCGCCCCCCTTAACCCGGGAATCCACCTGGAGGGGACCCCCTTTTATGTACAGCAGGACTGCCGTGAGTGGCAAAGACCGCGGGCGGAAGCGGGAGAAACTCCAGGCGGCACGCCCAGGCGTGCGTGCATCGATTCCTTTGGCGCCGGCGGTTCCAATGCCCATTTGCTGGTGGAGGAATACATCGAGACGACCCCGGCCCTTCAACCGCGGCGCCGGGACCAACACCTTATTGTGCTGTCGGCGCGAAACGAAGAGACCCTTAAGAAATACGCCCGGGAAATGGCTGATTTCATTGGAAAATTATCGGGCGAAACCGTTAACCTGGCGGATATTGCCTATACGCTGCAAGTGGGCAGGGAGGCCATGCCGGAACGATTGGCCCTCGTCGTGTCCGGCGCCGTGGAGTTGGGGCGGCGGTTGACGGATTTTTCCCAGGGAAAAAATGAAAATGAAAACCTGTACCTCGGCGGCGTAAGCGAGGGAAAAGCCAGGGTTGAACTCTTAATCGAAGGCGAAGCCGGCCGGGAATTTATCCGTCTCGTCCTTAAAAATAAAGAGTTAAGCAAATTGGCCCGCCTCTGGGTCTGGGGCGTGGAAGTGGAATGGAAACTTTTATACCCCGCCCCGGCGCCCCGGCGCATCTCATTACCCGTTTATCCTTTTATGAAGAAACGCTATTGGCTGGACAGCCCACAGGACCGGCAAACCCCCAGCGCCGCCCTGCCCCTATCGCGGCCGCCGGCGGCAGCAGCCCAGGCGCGGGGGATTGAAAAGGAAGAGCAAGTAAGGAAGAAAGTAAGGGAGAAACTCGCCGAAGTCCTCCGGTTAGAAGATCAAGACATCGATGAAAACCGCCGCTTCCTGGATTTAGGCCTGGATTCTATCCTGGGCGTGGAATTGATAAAGAAACTTAATGAAACGTTTCAAATCAATTTGAAAGCCACTGTTTTGTATGATTATTCCACGGTGAAGGAAATGTCCCGTCGCCTGGCGGAAATAGCCCCCGCCCTTCGGGCGCCGGCGGCCCCGCCGGGAATCCGCGGCGGGGAAGGGATTTGTAAGGGTTTGTTAATCCGAGGCGTCGGGGACATCGCCGGGGTCGGCTGGAGCGATATCCCGGTCCGGGAACCGGCGGAGCATGAGGTCCGGATCCGGGTCAAAGCCTCTGCCCTGAATTTTGCCGATATATTATGCGTCAAGGGTTTATACCCCACCATGCCGGATTATCCCTTTGTAGCCGGGTTCCAGGCGGCGGGAATCGTGGATCGAATCGGCAAGGGAGTAACCCAATGCAAAGTCGGCGATGAGGTGGTGGCCATGATGGGCGCCGGCCTGGGCAGTCATGCCGAAATCGTTAATACACCGGGAAGTTTGGTACAACCCAAACTACCCCAAATTAGTTTCGAGGACATGTGCGGCTGGCCCGATGTCTTTGTGACGGCCTATTACTGCCTGTACGAAATAGGGAAATTGAAAGACCGTGAACACGTATTGATACAATGCGCCGCCGGTGGGGTAGGATTAATGGCGGTGCAGTTGGCAAAGTTGAAGAATGCGGTGATATACGGCACCTCCAGTTCACCGGAAAAATTGGCCTACTTGAAAACCATCGGCGTGGATTTTACCATTAACTATGCGGCGGAGAATGTTGCCGGACGCATAAAAGAATTGACCGGTGGGCGGGGGGCGGACATCGTCCTCAATACCTTAGCCGGCGATGCCCTGCAGCAAGGAATCCGCAGCCTGGCGCCCGGGGGTCGCTACCTGGAAATCGCGGTGGCCGGCCTGAAGGCATCTCAATCCGTCGATTTATCCGGTATGACCGATAATCAATCTTTTCACAGCATCGATTTACGAAAACTATGGCTTAATTTTCCCCAATTGGGAAACTATTTGCAAATCATGGTGGAAATGGCGCGCGGCGGGGCCATCCAACCCATTGTAACCAGGGCCTTCCCGGCGGAAAAAGTGAAAGAGGCCCTGGAATACATCGACCAACGGAAAAGCACCGGCAAGGTGGTGTTGACTTATCCCCAAAATAATTGGGCCGAGTTTGAGAGCGGGGCGGAAGAAAAGCCGCGGGAGCTTCAAGGACACGCTTCAACAGACATTGCCGTTATCGGGATGTCGGGCAGGTTCCCGGGCGCCGCCAACACCACCCGTTTCTGGGATAACTTGGCGGGGGGCGTGGCAAGTATCACCGAGGCGCCGGTCCAACGCTGGAACCCCAACCAAACCGCTTGTAAGTGGGGCGGGTTCCTGGAAGATATCGATAAATTCGATCCCTTGTTTTTCAATATTTCCCCGATGGAGGCCGAATGGATGGACCCCCAGCAGCGGTTGTTCCTGGAAGAAGCCTGGAAAGCCATCGAAGATGCGGGATATTCCGCGGAAAGTTTCGCCGGAGGAAAATGCGGCGTCTTCGTAGGCGTGGGCCCCGGCGACTATTCCCGGCAAACCCTGGACCCGTCAGGCAACCCGGATGCCTTTTCTTTAATGGGGGCCAGCAATTCGATCTTGACCGGGAGGGTTTCTTATATCCTGGATTTAACCGGTCCCAATATGGCCGTGGATACGGCATGTTCTTCGTCCCTGGCGGCCATTCACCTGGGCTGCAGCAGTATACTCAACGGCGAAAGCGACGTGGTTATTGCCGGTGGGGTGAATGTCATGACCACCCCTATCCTGCATATCATGACCGGTAAAGCCGGCATGCTGTCGAAAGAGGGCAAGTGCAAAACTTTCGATAACGACGCCGACGGCTTTGTGCCCGGTGAAGCCGCGGCCGCCGTCATCTTGAAACCTTTGGCCAAAGCCCTGGAGGATAACGACCATATCTATGGGGTGATTAAAGGGTCTGCCCTCAACCAGGACGGCCAGACCAACGGCATCACGGCGCCCAGCGTCAAATCCCAGGTCAAATTGGAAATGGAACTGTACGAGCGCTTTCATATTCACCCGGAAAATATCCTTTATGTAGAGGCCCATGGGACCGGGACCAAATTGGGGGATCCCATTGAAATCGACGCCTTAACCACTGCCTTTGCACGATATACCGACAAGAAACAATATTGCGCCGTCGGTTCGGTAAAGACCAATATCGGGCACGGTTTGGCGGCGGCGGGAATATCCGGCCTGGTAAAAGTATTATTATGTCTTGAACATAAAGAACTGGTTCCCTCCTTGAATTTCCAGGTTCAAAACGAACATATCGATTTTCAAAACAGTCCTTTTTATGTAAACACGGGATTAAAGGAGTGGCAAAGGGTAGGGGACAGGCCTCTCCAGGCAGCCGTCAGCGCTTTTGGTTTCAGCGGCACCAATGCCCACCTGGTGCTGGAGGAAGCGCCGCCGCCCCGGCGGCAACAAAAAAATACTGCCGCCAAACCCTACTACCTGGCAGCCCTTTCCGCCAGGACCAAAACCGCCCTCGATGCCAAAATCCATGATTTGGACGCCTGGATGAAATCGCAGGGAGCCCAACATACCCTGGCGGATATTACCTTTACTCTTTTGGTGGGAAGGAGTCATTTCCCGGTACGGGCGGCATTGGTTGCGCAGGACGCCGCGGACCTGGCCCGGCAGTTGGATTCCCTGGTCAAGAAAGGAATCTCCGATTATGACTTGCGCAGTGAAGGAAAAGGTAAACCGCCGAAACCGGACGCGGCCTTAAACCAAATGGGAGAAGATTTAATCATCCGGTTGCGGCAACCGCAGGGTCTGGCTGGTGATAAATATAGGGAGAAACTGGTCGCCCTGGCCGGGTTATATGTAAAGGGTTATGACTTTGATTGGAAGAAGTTATATCCCGGAAGCTCGGGGTTAGAAGGGGAAGACGGAGCGGAAGGAACCCGGGTAGCCCTGCCTACTTATCCTTTTGCCAGGGAGCGTTATTGGCTGCCGGAACCGTCAAATGCACCGGCCCCCGGGGAAGCGCCGGCCCCGGTAAAGGAAGTACCTGTCCAGGTGAAAGGGCCTTTGCCCCTGTTAGCGGATGAAGAAGCGGTGATCCGCCATATTCAAACCGATTTAATAAAACTCGTAGAGAAAATTTTAAAGGTCAAAGAAGAGTATATTTCGCCGGAAGGCTCGATGTTGGAGTATGGTTTCGATTCCATCACCCTTACGCAGTATGTGCAGCAAATCAATGCCGTATACGGCATTGAAATGACCCTGGAAGAATTTTTCGAATTGGGAACTCCCACTGTCGAATCGTTGAGCACATACCTGTACCGGCGTTTTAAAGATAGTTTTAAAATATATTTACAGGGCAACTCGCCGTCCCATTCTCCCGGTGCAGACGATGAAACCGGTGATGGCGACGCGGGGAGCAAGGGCGTTAAGGGATTGTCCTCCAGGGAACTGCGGGCCAGGCTAGAAGAGGATATCTTGCAAATGGCATCCCGTCTCCTGGTGATGGATAAAGATGGTTATAACCGGGATAGTATTGTTGCCTTTCTCCGGAATCTTAACAGTACTTTTAAATTGGAAATCACCCCGGAAGTTTTTATGTCGCAGCCCTCGTTGGGCGCTTTTATTAAATACCTGTGGAAAAAGCATAAAGAGGCTTTCCTGGGGATATAGGAGGTAATTTATGGATAGAATTTCTGGATTCCCGCTGCCGGTAAAAATAGCCGGCCTGGGGCGTTATGCGCCCTCACAGGTAATAACCAGCAGCCAACTGGAAGCTAAACACGGCCTGGAACCGGGATGGTGTGCGGACAACCTGGGAGTTACCCGGCGTTGTTGGGCCGGGGAAGAGTCGCCCTCTTTCATGGGGGCCGCCGCAGCCAGGGAGGCGGTTACGGCAGCCGGGTTGGACCTGGAGGACATCGATTTGATTATCAATGCTTCCACTACCGCCAACTTCGAGAAGCTGGTGCCCGACGGCGGGCCGCTGCTCCAGCGGCAATTGGGCCTGGCCGATTCCGGCATCCCTTGTTTTACGCTGCAGAATAATTTTCTAAGTTTTCTTCATGCCCTGGATGTAAGTGCGGCGTTGTTAATCACGGGCCGCTATCAACATATCCTGGTGGTCACCGCGGAGGTGTTTTCCTTTAACCTTGATTTTACCAACCCGGCGGTATTCGGTCTCTTCGGCGATGGCGCGGCAGCGGCAGTGGCGACCCTTACCCCGGAAGGCGAGGCCGGCGGCATTGTTGATCTTTGCCTGGAAACGTTTGGGCAAGGTGCGGCAGTGGTACAATCTGCAATTGGGCACGCCATGGTCCGGGGCAAAGGGTTGACGCCGGTGGAACTGGCCATGCAAATGGACGCCGACGCCTTGAACAAATATGGAAGTATATATATCCGCAAAGTCCTGGAAAAGCTCTCCCAAAACTCCGCCATGAAGGAGGTAAAGTGGGTTATCCCGCCGCAGATGGGTAAAATGTTTTCAGAGCCGGTGAAGGAGATGTTGCCCGGGAAGGAAATCCTGCAAATTTCGGACCGTTTCGGTTTCTGTGGGGCGGCGTCTATACCTATGGCCCTGTATGAAATTGTTAAAGAAGAAAAGTTAACCCGGGGCGACCGGTTCCTGGCTGTTGGCGTCGGGGCCGGGATTTCGGTAGGTGGAATGATAATGACATATTGAGGGTTATACAAAAATACAAGAAATAATGGTAAAAAAAAATATAATCAGAAGCTTTTGGAAGTCCAGAAACCTTTTCTCGAAAAGGTTTCTGGTCGCCGAAGGCATAATAATCGGAGGTACACGTTGACACAGTTAGATGTTTTTCAAACCGTAAAAAAAGTGACATTAGAAGTATTGCCTTTTTTACCCCCTGAAGAGGTAAGCATTGAGAAGAATCTCAAGGACCTGGGGGCCAATTCCATCGACCGGATGGAAGTAGTGACGCGATCGATGGAGAGTCTGGGTATTAAAGTCCCTTTGATGGAGTTCGGCAAGGTTAAGAACCTGGAGGGACTGGTAGATGTGCTGCATCGATTTGCCAATTGAGCGGCGCCGGGAAGAAAAAGATGTCCCAACAGGATAAATCGATAAAAAATAGTGGGCCTACTGCGCCTATTGCCGTTACCGGGATAGGTATTACCAGTTCTATCGGGATGAACGCCGGGGAATTTAGCGATTCGCTGCGGGCAGGGAAGAGTGGTATCGACCATTGGACCCTTTCCGCTGGGCCGCCGATTCCAGTGGGAATCGGGGCCAGGCTGCCGGACTTTTCACTGGCGGCCGCGCTTCAGCAGGTGGAGGGCGTCCCCGAACCTTTGCGGCGAAGGGTAGGGTTATGCGCCGGTCGTTCACCCCTGGGGATACAGGCCGCCGTGCTTGCCGCCCTGGAAGCCTGGATCAAGGCCGGGCTGCACCAGGTCCCCCTGGACCCCCAGCGCCTGGGAATAATCGTGGCCGGCAGCAATCTTAACCCGCAGTATTCCTATGGCTTGCATGAAAAATTTCAACAAAACCCCGAATACCTAACGCCCCGGTATCCGTTGCACTACATGGACACGGATTATGTGGGCACCCTCAGCGAAATCTTCCAGGTACAGGGCGAGGGGTTCACGGTGGGGGGGGCCTCTGCCAGCGGTAATGTGGCCATTATAAAAGCCTGCCAGGCCATCGGCGGCGAAGTTATCGACGCCTGCCTGGTAATCGGCGCCCCGGCGGATTTGTCGCCCATGGAACTGCAAGGTTTTTATAATATCGGCGCCCTGGGCGGTAGAAATTTTCATGACCAACCGGACAAAGCCTGCCGGCCTTTCGATCGCCATCATGAAGGATTTATCTATGGGCAGGCCGGCGCATGTATGCTCCTGGAATCCCCGGCCTCGGCCCAACGAAGGGGCGTCCCGGGGTTGGCCCGCGTAACCGGCGGGGCGCTGGTCCTGGACGGCAACCGCTTACCGGATCCCAACGAAGAGGGAGAAGCGCGGGCTATGGCGCTGGCCCTGGCCCGGGCCGGGCTTGACCCGTCTGAAATCGATTACTTGAACGCCCACGGCACTTCATCACCCCTGGGCGATGAAATAGAAGTCAAGGCAGTCAAACAGGTATTCAAAGAGAATGTCAACCGGTTGTGGATCAACTCCACCAAGGGGTTGACCGGTCACTGCCTGACATCGGCGGGCGTGGTGGAAGCCATCGCCGCGGCGATTCAACTGCAGCAAGGGTTTCTGCATCCTAACAAAAACCTGGAGAATCCCATCGACAATGAATGCAGGTTCTGCCCACCCCAATCGCTGCCTGTTTCGATCCGGAAGGCCATGAGCAATTCCTTTGGTTTTGGCGGCATCGTTACCAGTATTATTCTTGAAAGAGGAGGTTTATGATTATGGAAGTAGGAATAGAAGCCATTAATTTATATGGGGGACCGGCATTCCTGGATGTCCGTTCTCTTTTTGAAGCCAGGAAGCTGGACCTGGAGCGTTTCGATAATTTGATGATGGAAAAGAAATCCGTGGGGCTTCCTTGCGAAGACCCGGTAACCAACGGTGTGAATGCGGCTAAGCCCATTATCGACCGGTTGACCGAGGAAGAGAAAAACAGGATCGAATTGGTTATTGCCGCCACCGAATCGGGTTTGGATTTCGGCAAAGCCTTGAGCACATACATCCATGATTACCTGGGTTTGAGCCGCAAATGCCGGATTTTCGAGGTCAAGCAGGCTTGTTATGCCGGTACGGCGGCGCTGCACATGGCGGTTTGTTTTGTGGCATCCCAGGTTTCTCCCGGGGCCAAGGCGTTGGTGGTGGCTACGGATACGGCGCGCGCCGCCGCAAAAAATACTTACGCCGAGCCTACCCAGGCCGTCGGGGCGGTGGCGATACTGGTCAGCGACCGTCCCCACGTCCTGGAAATCGACCTGGGGGCAACGGGGTATCACAGTTATGAGGTTATGGATACCTGCCGCCCCCTCCCGGAAATTGAAACCGGGGACGCGGATTTATCCCTTCTTTCTTACCTGGATTGTTTTGAGAATAGTTATAAGGAATACGAGACCAGGGTAGAGGGGGCCAATTTCCTGGAGACTTTCGATTACCTGGCGTTTCATACGCCTTTTGCCGGGATGGTAAAAGGCGCCCACCGGAAACTGCTGCGCGGCCTCTCCAGGTTGAGCCCGGACCAGGTCGAAGCGGATTTCCAAAAACGGGTTTCTCCTTCTTTAACGTATTGTGTCCGCATCGGCAATGTATATTCGGCGACCCTGTATGTCGCCCTATGCGGGCTTATCGATCATGCTGAGTTGAATGGTTCCAGGCGGGTGGGGTTGTTTTCTTACGGTTCGGGATGCTCATCGGAATTTTACAGCGGGCTTATTTCGGGGCGTTCAAAAGAGGTTTTATCCGCGATGAAGATTGCCGAGCAATTGGATCGCCGTTACGCGTTGAACATCGATGAGTATGACCGGGTATTGGATCAGAACATGGAATGGATTTTCGGCGTCAAGGACAAGGAAGTGGATGTATCGAAATATGCCAGGATATATGATCACTCCATGGCGGGTCGAAAACTACTGGCGCTAAAACGGGTGAAAGATTATCACCGGGAATATGATTGGAGTTAACCATGGCTTATGAAACCCTGGCGGTGGAGAAAACCGTCGCCGGTATGACCATTACCATCAACCGTCCGCAGCAGCGGAACAGCATCAACAATAAAATGTTGGAAGAGATCAACCGGGTCCTGGACCAGGTGGAAGAGGATGACCAATGCCGGTTGGTGGTATTGGCCGGGCAGCCGGGGACCTTTTGCACCGGCATGGATCTCGAGGAGTTTTCTGCCGTGAAATCGCAGCCGGAAACAGGGCCGGTCAAATTGGGGTCCAATCTTTATATGGCAACGCTTAAGCGTTTTACGTTGGTTCCGCGGGTGGTAATCGCGGTGGTGGATGGCCAGGTAATGGCCGGGGGAGTGGGTTTGGCTGCGGCCAGCGACCTGGTTATTGCCACGCCGCGTTCCCAGTTTTGTTTATCCGAGGCATTGTGGGGTTTATTGCCGGCCATGGTAACTCCTTTCCTGGTTCGCCGGGTGGGTTTCCAGGCGGCTTACCGGATGACGTTAACCACGGCGCCGGTGCTTTCCCGGGAGGCGTTGGATATTAAATTGGTGGATGAGATCAGCGAATCGCCCTTTGACAGTGTCCATCGATTATGGCTGCGCCTATCGAAATTATCAGTCCCTACTTTGCGAAACCTGAAAGAGTATTTCCGGAAGATGTGGCTTATCACGGAATCGATGGAGAACATTGCCGTTTCCGAGATCGAGCGTCTCTCTTCCGATCCCAGGGTCATCGAAAACATTTCCAATTATGTCAAATATGGCATATTTCCATGGGACCAGAAATAAACAAAAGTTTTTGGGGGTGTCGGGACCTCGCCCTCCGTGAGGGCTTTTTTCAAAAAGGTCCTGACCCGCCGGAGGCATCATGAATGAAGAAAAAGTGGTAAAATTTACCAAGCAGGGCAATATCGGGATTGTGGCCCTGGAAGAAAAAGAGCATAAGAATACCTTCACCCACCGTTTTGTGCTGGGATTAAAGGATACCTTCGAGGCTATCGGCCGGGACCCGGGGGTAAAGGTAGTGGTGGTGCACGGGTATGACAATTACTTTTGCTGCGGCGGCACCAAAGAGGAGTTAATCCAACTTTATGAAAGCGCGGGTAAAGAAGAAGGCCAGGGAAAAGTGGCTTTTACCGATTTGAATTTCCATGATTTACTTTTGTGCTGCGAGGTCCCTGTTATTGCGGCCATGCAGGGGCATGCCCTGGGAGCGGGTTTGGCTTTCGGTTGTTATGCGGATATTATTATCATGGGAGAGCAATGTATTTACAGCGCCATCTTTATGAAGTATGGTTTTACTCCCGGTTTTGGGGCCACTTATATTATCCCCAAGAAATTGGGCGAAGCGCTCGGCGCCGAGATGCTGATGAGTGCAAGGAATTATTATGGCGTCGAGTTAAAGGAACGGGGAACCCCGGTCAAGGTCGTCAACAAACAGGATGTGCTAAAAACTGCCCTGGAGATTGCCGCTAACCTGGCCGAGAAGCCCTTGCTTTCCTTGAAAGTATTAAAAAAACATCTAACCCGGCAAATCCGGGCGGATTTGCCCGATATTATTGCCAGGGAGTTGGAGATGCACCGGCTTACTTTTGGGCAGAAAGAGGTATTGGAACGAATTGAAAAATTATTCGGTAATTAAATGGGACAGGTATGGATTTTGCATTGATTGTAAAAGGTATTTATTAAATAAAAAAAATAAAGGAGGCAAGGTATGAATCAAAAAATCAAGATTTTCATGGTAAGTATTGTGTTTTTTATGGTGGTAATGTGGCCGTCCCCGGTATTTGGCCAGCCCGGATCGCTGCGCATTTTGCTAACCAACGATGACGGTTACCAGGCCCCGGGCATCCAAACGTTGTTTGCGATGCTTAAAGCCGCCGGTCACCAGGTAATCATGGTGGCCCCCCTGGAAAATCAAAGCGGAGTTGGAGGAGCCAGTTATGCGGACCCCGGTGAATTCATCGATGTGATTCAACGCGCACCGGGTGTCTGGTCGGTGGCCGGTACCCCAGGCGACTCTGTCCGGGTCGGCCTGGACTTATTTTTCCCAGGTAATCCCCCGGACCTGATCATTTCAGGACTTAATTTCGGACAGAACCTGTCCCAGCCTGCATCCAATGGTTCCGGTACTATCGGCGCCGCCCTGGTAGGAGTATATAAAAATATTCCTACTATTGCCGCGAGCGTCGGAATCCTGCTCGAGGAAATAACCTCTACCCCGATTCCTTTTCCCAGTACTTTTGCTGCGCTAGCCCCTTCCGCCGATTTCATCGTACGCTTAATCGGGCAACTCCAGCAAAATGCCCCTGACGGAACGATTCTTCCCCCGCGAGTTATGCTGAATGTTTGTTTCCCTGTGCCTTATGACCAGATCAATGGCGTTAAAATCACGAAATTGGGGCAATTATCGCAGGTGGACCTGGTATTCCAGGATATTTTTGGGGTAATCCCGAATGGCGGAGGGCCTGTCCTGGTCAACTACACATTAGTCCAGGGCCCCGACCCGGTCATTAACTCCGACATAAATGCCTTCGCCGAAGGTTTCATCTCAATTACCATTATGGATGGAGATATGACCGCCGACACACCCACATTTAATCGTTTGAAACATCGCCTTTTCGACCTGCAACCCTACTAACCTTCATTCCCACTGAAAAGTGAGTAGGGGTTTGATGAATCAAACCCCTACGTTGTCGTAGTGTTTTCACGACGGACCGAAAGCACCGTAGGTGAATTGACAATGAATTTCCAATGGAGTATATTAATAAATATAATCGCGAATGAAGAGGTTAAAATGAGAAAAAATTTTTATGGAGTTATAATCTTATGCCTGCTTTTATTTTCATATCATATCGCCTATGCGGCGCCGATAAAGGCAGATGCCAAAGAGATTGTGAAAAAGATGGATGAACTGTACCGCAGTACATCCGGTATTACCACCGTGGAAATGGAAATTACCACTCCGCAGTGGGCGCGAACCTTGAAGATGACGGCATGGAGCGTCGGGATGGATAAAACATTTATTCGCATCCTGGCACCCAAAAAGGAAATGGGCATCGCCACCCTCCGCATCGGTAATGAAATGTGGAACTTTCTTCCCAATACCGATAAGGTTATCAAAGTTCCGCCCTCCATGATGATGGGATCATGGATGGGATCGGACTATACCAATGACGACCTGGTGAAAGAATATACTTTCATCGATGATTATACCTTTGAGTTGACAAATGTGGAGAATCCCACGGAAGGGGCGGTATATGTCAAATGCACGCCCAAAGAAGGGGTACCCATTGTCTGGGGATACATCATCATCGCCGTACTGGAAAAAGATTACTCACCCCTCTGGCAAAAATACTACGATGAAAAAGGACAAACGATGAGAGAAATGAACTTTAAAGAACCGAAAACCTTTGGCAAAAAAACAATCCCATCGGTAATGGAGTTGATCCCCGCCCATAAACCCGGGAATAAAACCATTATTCGCTACCTGGACGCCCAATTCGATATTAAATTGTCCGAAGATATTTTTTCCCTCCGCAACCTGAGGGCCCAATGATCCCGGGTAAAATTGAAAATCAAATAGAATTGCGTCAAGCCTCAAATGACGGAAAAAGAATAAATCCGAAGCACGAAGCACGAAATTCGAAACAAATCCAAAATTCAAAAATTCAAAATTCAAAACAAAGGCAATTTGCCGTCGGAGGCGTTTTTTTTCGTTTTGGTAATTTGTATTTTGGTCATTTGAATTTGTTTCGGGTTTCGGATTTCGGATTTCGAATTTATCATCTCTATCCGACAATCGAGAATTGACGAAGCACGAGATATAACAGGAGAACCATGATGATGTTAAAAATTGCGTTTCGGAATATATTCCGTCAGAAGAGAAGGAGCATACTTACCGGCTTAAGTATATTCGGCGGTTTTGTGCTGTCGGCCTTTTTTATCGGTTGGTCGGACGGGTCTTACAACGATATTATCGATATGTTTACCCGCAACCGGACAGGTCATATCCAGGTGCATCAAAAAGATTACCTGGACCGGCCTTCGCTGCACAAAACAATCGGTCGTTTGCCGGAAATGGACAACATTTTCCGGGAGACCCGGGGCATCGATTCCTGGGCCCCCAGGCTCTATTGCCCGGGCCTGGTTTCCGTAGGGGAAAAAAGCTCAGGCGCCAGGATCATCGGCATCGACCCGGATAAAGAGAACCGGACCACCCGGTTCGATAAGAAAATCGTCGAAGGGGCCGTATTTTCCCCCGGCGCTTCCAAAGAAACCGTCATGGGCAAAGGACTGGCAAAATTGTTGAAAGCAAAAATAGGGGATGATGCGGTCATTCTTTCCCAGGCGGCGGACGGATCCATTGCCAACGACAAATACAGGATCGTCGGCATAATGGAAAGCGGCGATGAAAACGACGACCGAATGGCTTTTTACCTCCCCATCGATGCGGCCCGGGAATTGTTTGCGCTGCAAGGTCGCGTCCATGAAATCGCCATTACTGTCAAGAACCTCAACGATATCCCCCATATCGTCAAAACACTGGAAGAAAAAATCAGCGCATTGGATAACGCCGCTTCTGCTTCTCTTGCGGTGGAGCCCTGGCAAGTCTTTGCAAAAGCCTTCTACGTCGCCATGGAAGTCGATAAAGAAGGGATGTGGGTCATGCTGCTTATCGTTATGCTGGTGGTGGCGGTCGGCGTACTGAATACGGTGCTCATGTCGGTTCTTGAACGCCGGAGAGAATACGGCGTCTTAAAAGCCGTCGGTACGAAACCCGGCCAAATCGTAAAAATGGTGATGTCTGAAGTGACGATATTGACTGTGTTCTGTATTTTCGTGGGCATTGGGGTCGGGCTTCTTCTCAATTATTATTTCACCACTCACGGTTACACACTCCCCGAACCCTTATCTTACGGGGGGATGAAATTTCAAACCATGAGAAGTGAAATCAATGCCAGGAGCTTTTACATCCCGGCCATTACCGTATTATTTGCCGCTGTAGTGGTGGGAATTTTCCCTGCCATTAAAGCGGCCCGTACCGATCCGGCTAAATCGATGCGGACCCATTAAATGCATCGCAGATTCAGCGTGCAACGGAGGAATAACATGTGGTTCTATATGAAACTGGCCTGGAGAAACATTTTCAGGAATAAACGCCGGACCGTCATCGCCGGCATTGCCATCGGCGTCGGGTTGGCGGCCCTGCTTTTTACCGCCGCACTGATGGAAGGTATGAATATCAACATGATTCAATCCGTGACTTCGTCTTTCCTGGGAGAGGCGGAAATTCACGGGAAAGGTTTCCGGGAAACCCAGGAAGTGGAGAAAACCATCGCTAACCCGGACCAATTGACGACGGAATTGTCGCGGGACCCGGTGGTGGAGAAATTCACGCCGCGCACATTAAGCATCGGCATGATTACTTCGCCCGCGGAGGCCAACGCCGTGGTCCTGGTGGGGGTGGCGCCCGAATCGGAAAAGTATTTATCCAAAATCGATGAATCGATAGCGGCGGGGAAATTCTTTGAAGGAACCAACCCGGGAGATATCCTGATCGGCAGTAAATTGGCGGAGTTGTTGGAAGTGGCGCCCGGGGACCGCATCGTGGTTACAGTTACCCAGGCAAATAGCGGCGACCTTAACCAGGAAATGTTCCGGGTGTCCGGCATTTACCGCTTCGGCGTCCCTGAAATGGATTCCGGCATGGCTTTTATACGCCTTCAGACGGCCCAAAAAATGCTGGGGATCGGGAATGGGATTCATCAAATCGCCGTGAAATTCAACGATATCCGGATTGCCTCCCAGGGCAACCACCCATTCTGGGAAAAATATTCCGGGGCTAATAACGAAGCGGTGGGTTGGCCCATCCTGCTGCCCCAGATGAAGACAGCCGTGGATATGTCCTGGATCAGCATCCTGATTACGGCCGTCATTTTAATGGGTTTGGTGACGTTCGGCATAATCAATACTTTATTTATGTCATTTTATGAGCGGATGTTCGAGTTTTCAATCCTGGGCGCCATCGGGACCCGCCCCGGGGGCCTTCGTAAACTGATTATCTTCGAAGCCGCCGCCCTGGGGATTATCGGTATTATTCTCGGCGTCCTGTTGGGTTCTATCGCTTTGCTCATTCTTAACAATACCGGCCTCGATTACAGGGGCATCGAATACGCCGGTGCAACCTTCAAGGAATTAATTTACCCAGCCGTCCATATATGGCACTATATCGTTTTCCCCATCGGCGTTTTTGTTTTTACCATAGTGGTGGGGCTTTACCCCGCATGGGTCGCTTCGCGCCTGCGCCCGGCCGATGGCTTACGAAGAAGTCTATAAAACCAGGAGATAAAAATGGAAAATCAAAACTCTATTATTTCAACAGAAGATGTGAAAAAAATCTATAAAGATAACGGGGTCGAAGTCCCGGCGGTAAGGGGCATCAGTATGACTATCACCCCCGGTGAATTTACCGCTGTCGTGGGACCTTCCGGTTCCGGTAAGACCACTTTTTTAAATATTATTTCCGGCCTGGATAACCCCAGTGGGGGAAAAGTACTGCTGAAAGGCAAACCCCTTTCCGAGATGAAAGGCAAGGAACTGTCCGATTTTCGCCGTGATCATATCGGGTTTATATTCCAGGCGTACAATCTGATACCGGTGCTGACGGTGGAGGAGAATGTGGAGTACATCATGCTGCTGCAGGGGATCCCCAAAAAGGAGCGGCGCCTGCGGGTGCTGGAAATACTCAGGAAAGTGGGTTTGGAAGAATATATCGACCGGTTGCCGCCGAAACTTTCCGGCGGTCAGCAGCAGCGGGTGGCCATAGCGCGGGCCATGGTTTCCAAACCGGACCTGATCCTGGCGGACGAGCCCACTGCCAACCTCGATTCAAAAACCGGCGCCGAACTGCTGGATATGATGCGCGAACTGAACCGGACCACGGGGATGACGTTCCTTTTCTCCACCCACGATAAGATGATCATGGATCGGGCCAGGCGTGTTATCACCCTGCAAGACGGCCTGGTGGTCAAAGATGAAGTTAAAGGTTGAAAATGAAAAAACTCCTGGCCGGTATTTTTATTTTAACAGTTCTGTCATTACCCGGGCTGTCGGCTGACTGGCTTAAGGTTCACGGGTATTACAAAGTTTTTTTTGTCGGTTTAAAGGAACCCGGTTATAAAGGGCAAGACAATGAAACCACCAGTGCGCCAATCGGCGCCGCCAATAACCGGTTGAGGCTTAAATTGTCCGCGAAGCCCCTGTCCTGGCTTTCGTTGGATGCGGCGTACGATTTCTCCCCCCGCATCCAGGACCCTTCGTTGTTTAATGAGAGCGTTTTTATCGCCCCGTCTTCCCCTTTAAGTTACCGGTTGGAAGATTTTCCCTCCCGGCTTTATCCGCGTCAGGGAGAGAATGTCGGCAGTTTTGGGGTATTTCACAACCTGGACCGGTTGCTCTTAACCATAAAAACCGGCGCCGCGGATATTTTTATCGGCAGGCAGGCCATAGCGTGGGGCAGTGGGCGTTTGTTTAATCCCACGGATGTAGTGGCGCCGTATGCCTTTAATGAACTGGATAAAGAAGAGCGGCAGGGGGTGGATGCCGTCCGTATCCGGGTCCCCCTGGGCCGGATGGATGAATTGGACATGGGGTATATTTTCGGCAGGCATTTCCAGTCCCAGTACAGTGCGTTTTACCTCCGGGGGAAAACCTATATATTGAAAACCGATATATCCGGCCTGGTAATGAGGTTCAGGAAGAATTTATTAATCGGGCTGGATATGGCGCGGTCCATCGGCGGGGCCGGCGCCTGGTTTGAAGCCGCTTATGTTTTGCCTTACCGGTTCGCTAAGGATGAGGACGTCGATTTGATCGATAAAAAATACCGGGAAAATTATTTCAGGGCGTCGCTGGGTATGGATTACAATTTCAGTGGAAGGTTTTATGGATTTTTCGAATACCATTATAATGCCGCCGGGATGAGCAAGCCGGGGGATTACAATGAAGTTTTTCGCACCATTGCTTTCCGGGAAGGGTCGGTTTATCTCATGGCGAAACATTACCTGGATGTTGGGTTCACCTACCAGGTAACGCCGTTGATACCATTTAGCGGCCTGGTGATTATGAATTTCACCGATGGTTCCGTTATACTTTCGCCCAGCCTGGAATACAATATCGCGGAGAATATTTACCTTTCTTTCGGGGCTTATCTCGGCGTCGGTAAAGGGCCCGGGTTAATCGAACCAGCCCCCGGAACTAAAATAACGCGGTACTATTCCGAGTTTGGCGCGTACCCGGCCATGGTTTATACCTCTTTCCGGGTTTATTTTTAATTAACCATTGATCCTGGCCCCCGAATGACACCAATTAACACGAAAAAATAGCCGCGAAGAACGCGAAGACACGCGAAGTAGGGGCAATTCATCATTCATCATTCTATCACTCTTAAAATGGGTCCACGTATGGGCGATTGCACGTTACGGCGATTTACACTGACTGAAAAAAAAGAAGTTAAGAAGCCCGTCGACGAACGGCGCAAAGCGCCGCTCGATTTTTAATTAGAGGAACTCTTCCCAAAATAAGGGTTTGATGAATCAAACCGCTACTTTCTACCACAAGGCGGCGCACCAAGGATTTTTTTTTCTTCGCGGTCCTTCGCGTTCTTCGCGGCTATTGGCCGATGTAAACCAAATCCGAACCGTAAAATATCAACACCAGCTTTATCACCTGGGTTTTTTCCATACACTTCTTGAATTTTTCGTCGATACTGTAATTATGAAGCTGTTCTTCCGCTTCTGTTTTCAATTTTTCAATAATCCCCCGGGCAGGTTTTGTCGGTTTCTTTTTCCGTTTCCCTTCCGGTTTAATATATTTAATTTCCAGCACATAGGAATATTTTAAACTTTCATATACGGCGGTGAAAGGTTCCATCACGATATCGGCATAGCCTTTGTTCAGTTCTTTCTCCGTATGGATGATGAAAAGATTGCTTAAACCGAGATAGACATTTAAAAACGCCTGGATGGACTTTTCACCGGTAATTAAATCCCGCAAACTCATGCTTTCACGTATGAGCCCGCATATGTATTTAAAAAGCAGTTCCCATTCTCCCCTGACGGCCAACCCGTGCATCAAGCGGTTATAGGTATACAAATCCAGGGAAAATACCCCGGTTTCTTCGTACCCTTCCTTGATGTAATCGTAGAATAAGCGGCGAATGGTTTCATTGGGAATCCGTAAAACCGATTCTTCATCCTGCACGACCGTTTTTTTGATAGTCAATAACCCGAAATAAAAAAGCAGGGAGATGAAATTCTCCGTATGGATCAACCTCTTTACCGGGAACCCCGTCACCAGGTTCGACACGATTTCTTCCTCTTCGATGATCTGCTTCAACCGGCTGAAATTTCCATTGGTAATAGGCGTTTTTATATTCCCCCTGTCCAGGATAATAAGATGTCGTAATTTCCCGTAATCGATGCGCACATTCCGGTCGATCAGGTCATCCGGGATGTCATTACCTAAGATGCACCTATTGACGAAGTACAGTACCATATCCGGGTTATACAGGTCAACGTTATCTTTCCGGGAAAACAGGTAATTGCCGTACCATTCGGTCATAAGTTCCAATATGAATTCCGTTGGGTGGGTAATAACTCCATTGGCCCTGTAATAGTCGATCATTTCGATCACATCTTCCCGGGTAAAGCCCAGCATCCGGTTTAAACCGGGTTCTAACGATACATTGGTCCCGATATTGAACCCGCTGGTAACGTCATCCAGCGTTACCGGCGAGACGCCGGTGATGAATAAGCGGGTAATGGGGGCCTTCATGCCGGTGGTTCCTGCTTTTAAGATATTAAAAAACGACCTGAAAAAACCTTCGCCGTGGGTCAGCTCTTCATAGGCATCTTGTCCGGAAGTGGTGAGGATGGTATTGGCAAAATTATCATATTCATCGATGATGATATATAATTTCTGTTGGGCATTTTTGCATAGTTTGACTATCATCGATAATATATCGGATCCCGAACGGCTGGCTTCAATTTTTTTCAGCAGATGGTCTCTATCTATCCCCAGGTATTTCGAATAGCTCCTTACAAATGAATCGGCCTGCCCCTGGATATGATTTAAAAAAGAGTCGTCTATTTTGTCGTGCGCAGGATCGACGGCGGAGAAATTGAATGGCAGTACCAGGTATGAGCCCCTTTCTGCCGTAGGATGGGTATGTATCCAGGTGCCTTTGTATAATTCGTCGAATCTTTCTTTGTAATACACGTCATAATAGCCATGGAGGACGGCAAGAAACAGGGATTTCCCGAAACGGCGGGGCCGGATAAAAAACAAATATCGCCCGGCATTCTCTATTATCGGTATGTACCTCGTTTTATCGACGTAGTAATAATTTTCCCGTCTCAGCAAATCGTAATCCGAAATACCGTAGGGTATTTTTTTCATTTCTAATTCACTCATCGTTTCACCGCTTTACCGCTTTCACCTTTCCATTATATACCAGTTGTTTTGCTTTATCAACAGGTGATTGGTGGATTGGTCATTGGTCAGTGGTGAGTGGTCATTGGTCATTAGTGAGATTTGGAATGATGAATGATGAATGATGAATGATGAAAAAAAGAGGGAACAGGGAAAACTCGTCTTTTCCCAGCTTCGTCGTTTCCTAACTACCTCGCTTCCTGTTTTTTCGTGGGAGTTGAAATAACCTTCTTTTTATTTTATAATAGATGTACCATGAATATAAAAAAACATATCCGGTTTGATTGGGCCATTAAAAAATTACTGAGGAGCAAAGCCAATTTCGATATCCTGGAAGGTTTTCTCAGCGAGCTGCTGGCAGAAGATATTAAAATCCTGGAAATCCTGGAGAGCGAAACCAATAAAGAAACCCAGGACGATAAATTCGACCGCGTGGATGTATTGGTAAAAGATGCTTCGGGCCGGATCATCATCATCGAGATACAGAACACCAGGGAATTGGATTATTTTTTAAAAATACTCTACAGCACCTCTAAAGTCATCAGCGAAAATATGAAAGAAGGCATGCCTTATAAGGAAGTAAAAAAAGTTATCACCGTCAGTGTGGTCTACTTTTCACTGGGCCAGGGGGTGGATTATATTTACCATGGAGAAACCACATTCCTGGGCCTCCACAAAAAAGATATCCTGGAACTTTCGGAAAAACAGAAACAAATATTCAATAGACCATCCATCAGTTCTATTTTTCCTGACCATTACATCATCAAGGTCAATGATTTTGATGATAACGCCCGCGATACCCTTGACCAATGGGTTTATTTCTTGAAGAACAGCGAAATAAAAGACGAATTCAATGCCAAAGGTATGGCGGCGGCCCGGAAAAAGTTAAACGAAATAAACCTGGGTGAAGAAGAACTCAGGGCTTATCGACATTACCTGGAGCAACTTCATTATGAAGCCAGCATAGCGGATACCATCAAATTCGAAGCGGAATATGACAAAAGAAAAGCCCGGGAAGAAGGAAAGAAAGAAGGAAAAGAAGAAGGGATAAAAGCAGGAGAAGAAAAAGGAAAAAAAGAAGGGATAAAAGAAGGGATAAAAGAAGGGATAAAACAAGGAGAAGAAGAGAAAGCCAGGAAAATTGCCGGGCTATTGAAAGCCGCCGGCGATCCGCCGGAGAAAATTGCCGCAATTACAGGACTTTCCCTCGCCGATATCGAAAAGCTGGAAATGAACACTTCCTCGCTTCAATCGGCGAAATCCCCATCCGCATTATAATCGATCCGGGCTTTCCAATATTCAAGATGCCCGATCCCCGAAGGGGTCCGTTTCCATTTTTAATTTTTCATTTTTCGTTTTTACTTTTTAATTGTTTTGGGATTCCAGCCAGCCGTCGCCCGGAGACCATGAAAACTTTCTCACCAAGACACGCCGGTACAAGACACCAAGAATTTTTTTATAATAAACCCCTTGGTGAACCTTTGTGCCTTCGTGTCTTGGTGGCTATTTTTGTATTTATCGATCTTCACCTTCGCGGTAGAACACAAATTCCCCTCCCTTGCTGCTGTCTAATGTAATCCGCTGCGGCGTCAAACCGGCCTCTTTCGGTACATACGTTTTCAGGTACAGGTAGAGTTCGGTTAATGAAATAACCCGGTTTTGGTTATAATCCGCTTCTCCATGTAAACCCTTTAATAGGTAAAAAGTATAAACGCTGTGGTTATTCCATTTCTGTCCCATTACCGCTTTTTCATCGGCGGTTCCGGCAGTCATCACGTCTCTACCTTTGTTTTTGATAAAGGTATCGATTTCTTTTTGGGTTTCCTCAGGGTATATGCCTTCTTTTGAAATGATTTGTCGGAAGTTCCCGCTGAAACAGGCATCGATAACAAAAGATAAATAACTTGAGTGTCCCTTTCTTTTTTCTTTTGCGCGATCCTACTTTCCTTGCTGATAGATATCCTTAGGAGTTTTTCTTCCCAAAGGAGTTTTGTCGAAGTCTTTATCAAAGCTCACTACTGTAAAATTGTACTTTTGAGCTGCCGTATATTGATAGGCATCGTCAAAGTCGATTTTAAATTTCTCTATCACGGACACAACATCCGGCATATCTTCGGCTTCAAGCCTCACAATAGAAACGGAACCATTTATAAATAGATCTTTAATAAATTCCAGGAAAGCATCTCTCCTATTAAGTCTACTTAATATAACGCCGATCGAATGAAGAGCAAAATCGCTTATAGCAAGATCCGCGGTAGGAACATAATCGAGGAACTTTCCGACTACTTCTGACTTATCCTGTCCAAGAAGTCTTTCCAGCCATATATTTGTATCAACCAGGTACACGGCTTAACTCTCACGCCATTCAAGGGCTTTCTTTTGAAGTTCAAGAGATGTATATTGGCTGCGAAAATCGCTTAATGAGTTCGCCCAATTCTGGGATAATTTTTTTTTCTTTTTTTTCCGTTCTCCGGCAGGTAGGATAATTATTTCAACCCTCCTGTATTTCAACTCGGATGGCAAATTTACAACGGCATTTAATCTTTGGCCATCGATGATTTTTCTGTATGCCTGCATATGTATCTCCTTTTTAGAATATAATATGAACCAAATCGACGCTTTTGTCAAGCAAAATATAACTTTTTGAAGAGATATCATGGTTTGGCCCGTCCCGGAAATAACTTGACTGTCCCTTTCTTTTTCCTATAACTGTCTTTTATGGCCTCATCCGCCTGTTCGGCAAGATGTTGGGGTAGAGTTTCGGGAAAATTATGCTGTTTATTCTCAAGACGATGCCTGCTGTATGCATCGGCCTTTATCTGGTTAAGAAGTACATCGCGGCTCCAGCCGCATCGCGCTGCTGAAATAATGTAGTAGAGCCGGGAGTGGATATCTTTGACCTTTTTCATAATAAGCAAATTGTGGCCCCAGGGAATTCTTTCAACAAGCTGTTTTAGAACATTTAGCGCCCATTCTTTTTTTGTTTGGCTTCCAACAGCATCCGGGATTTCTGGAACAAGTTGTTCCATTATCTGGATATCGGAATACTCCACGTAGAATTGCCGCATACGCCAAAGATTATCCAGTGTGGTATTTTTGCCTGGCACTTTTTTCTTCCCTTATCGCCTTCAAAAGTTGGACAATACATTTCCCTTGTTAACAAATATTATTTGATGTTTGAAGATCGCTTTCGTTCCTCGTGCGTACGAATTACCATAGTAGGATCTGCACCATGGACCAATTCTGCAAGTTCCTGAGGCAATCCAGCCTCATCGTATGTTGATAGCGGATGAATTTCGATGCCATCAATACCCTTTTGTTTGAAAGCAATGCGCCACTCTTTGTCCACCCATGTTGAATCCCGCGCAGCCTTAGACCAAAAAAGAAGAAGTTGGTCTGACTCCAGTACCATTTCTGGAATAAGTTCACGCCACTTCGCGTTCGGTCGCATTGATATGCAATCCAAGAATACTCGAAGACCACAATGGATTTCAAGTGTTGCAACGCGATCAAGGACACGAAGTCGATCTTCCGTAGCATAGGACGCAAAAGCAGTCTGAGGTGAACTCACTGTTTTGTTCTGCATCCTGTCAGAGGACTGATAAGAGACCTCCAATGGCATCCAGATGCGACAGATCCGATAATTCTCAACATAAACATCAAATTTGAGATCTCGTGGTCCCATCGCTCTTTTAGCAACTTTCACGCGAAAATCAAGAATATGTTTTTCTCCTCCCCATTGGAATTCATCCTCTTCGGGATCAACAATCAAGTTCTCTCCGTATACTCTGACCTTCACCTTAGTACCAATTTCCCAATTTGCACGAGCGGAATCTAATCTATGAGTCATATCTGAGGCCAATTGGTTGAGTTGTTTTTGCAATTCAATTTCTAAATCTGGGTGATAGGCAACGAAGTGCACGAGGAAGTTAGCACCAGGGTTGACGATCTCTGGGGCTGAGGCTCCAAGGCGAACGGGAATTCTTCGACTATAGTCTAAAGTCTGTGACGTTTTTCGCTTTGCGGGGGACAGAATTTTTGCCTTATGCCAAATACAAGAGGTGATTAATGCCACCTTGCGAGCCAACGTCTTTTCCTCTGTGCTCCCACGCTCGATAGTCCCGCGAGTTATGGCAGGTTTGTGACCAAGAATAATGTCTTTAGCTACTTCAAAATTGATCGTTTGGCATGATAAACGATAATACGCAAAAGACTCATGTAGAAGAAAATTATTTCTGATTGGCAGACCGTCATCCGGCGCTGGTTCATCGAATGAGTTCTCTTCCCATATGATCTTGATCCATATTTGTACCTGGCCACCAGAGGGAACCGGGACCTCGGCCAAAAGCTTCGAGAACTCTTGTGCAAAACCATCGACGTTAACAGAAAGACTCAGTCTCGCTGAGGTGCCCAGATCGCGGAAATCAGTTGCATCTAGACTGAGATCAAAGAGGACTTTGCCAACATCCAATAGGTGTTCAACCGTTAGTTGTGGGGAGAAAGGAAGAACTAATTCCAGGGGAGTTCGGTTGTTCGTCAAAATCACATTGAAATTCGTCTCCGCTATCTGAGCAGCGTACTTTGCCACATTTTTTGGATAATAACGAGCATCTTCAAATGCTTTTTTGACGGCATCTTTGGAGACGATAACTCGGTAATCGAACCAGTCCATAACGATACGTGGATATTCTGAGCAAAGGCGATTCCAGATTCCAGGCCCTAAGAAGCCGACCTCCTCTGAATTGATCTGAATCTTACGCATTTGATTATTTATGAAGTTCATTCCCTCATCTGAGTACTCGGTATTCATCGAAATGTTGTACCGTTTCCACCCCAACTGATCACGATGTTTTACCGCCCGTTCGAGACTAGAAATGGTGTTGTCGACTGAAAGAGTATCACTGCTGGGGTCATCAACGGCATGACAACAGTATGCGGTTCCCGTTGTCTGATCTAAAAGATCAATGCCGTATTCGTCAGAGTTAATACGGACGATGCTGTTAGTTGGAAAAACTGCCATAAGGAAGTCATGACATAATTTTTTCCAAACCTCTTGAAAGTCGAGATTTAAGTGGTCAATCTTTGCAAATGTGGCGGAAAGTTCATATTGCATCAGTTTCTCCTTATTTGGTGATTTCGATATATTGTTCTGCAGGTAGGTATTCCTTGAAAAAGTTTTTGAATGTAACAGTTTCCCTCAGGAATATCTTTTTCCCGGTCCCGGCATCCCATAAACGCACGGTATGATCCCAACTCCCGGAGGCGATGTACTTTCCATCCCGGCTGATAGCCACCGAAGTAATATTACCAGAGTGCCCTTTTTGTATCACAATTGCCGGTGCTTCTTCCGCCTGGATCGAAACATTGAAAAGTATTACCATTACCATTATCCAAACTCTTATAATCCAATTATACATCCTGGGTTTTCTCATATTTCACTCCTTTTCCGGCCCGGCCTTGTATAATAAGGTGTGCCAGAAAAACCCATTCTGGTACGAAATAAGAAACAGCATAAACGCCGAAATATTTTCTGGGACCTGGAATAATATCGCGCCAAAGATGATGGGCGAAACCAAAAAAGGTTTTATAAATTGCCATTTGTTAAAGGTGATTCGCCGCCGGCTCTTTTCTCCGATCAAATCGAAAAGATATTTCGATGCCATGCCCAGCAGCATGGCAAAAAACATCCCCATATCCTTCCACGGCAAATTGGCCAGTATCTCCCCAACTCCCTTGGGAATAACCGTGCCGTCTACCAACAACAGGATATCCACTGCCAGGTATCCCAACATCGCCGCCGCCAGGACCGACAAAATAAACAGGACCTGTTTCGCTCCCGGCCATTCTTTTTTTACGATGATAACCGCCAGCCACCCGGTTAAGGTTAATACGATATAAGCCATTTTTCCTCCTCTCTTTTACGAAGGAAACAGATGAAAAGTACTTTTCACAATCAGCATGTCATATTATACAATAGGAATCACAAGAAATACAATGGAAACAAAAAACTTTGCCACCAAGGCACCAAGGCACAAAGATTCACCAAGAGGTTTTATTATTAAAAAATTCCTGGTGTTTCACCCCACTTAAATTTATCTTTCAAAGACCTGCCCGGACCTTCGCGGCTTTTACGGATGAAAAACTTTATTGCCTGGTTCGTTGACAAATCAAGCATTTTTGATTATCATTTAAACCGGAGGAAATAATGCAAAACCTATCCGAGTCCATCGATAATCTCCCGGCAGACCTTCAACGAAAGGTTTTTGATTATATCGATGAAATAACCAAAAACAGGAAAAAGAAACGGAAAAAACTCAGTCTCAATTGGGCTGGAGGATTGAAAGAATATAAAGACCAATTCACTTCCCTGGAACTTCAAAAAAAATCATTAGAATGGTGGACCGACTGAATGTACCTGGTAGACACAAATATCTGGCTTGAAATACTGCTTGAACAAAAAAAATCCTGGGAAGCAACACTTTTCTTTGAAAGAGTCGAAACAGAAAATATCCACATCACGGAATTTTCCGTCTATTCAATAGGTATTATTCTTTCAAAATATAAAAAGACAGATGTTCTCAGGAATTTTCTTTTTGATCTAATCTATGAATCTGCCATTGATGTCATCCGTTTGAAAGACGATGACCATTTCAAAATTATCGAAGCGATGGAGAATTATTCCCTGGATTTTGATGATGCCTATCAATACGTCGCAGCCAAAAAGATGAATCTCATAATGATCAGCTTTGATTCGGATTTTAACAAAACACCAGAGAAGAGGGTGCTGCCGGGTCAATTTATTCACTAAACAATTTTTCTTCGCGACTGGATTACCTGCATTGCTTTGGAGTCGCAAAGTACATCGATTCATTGGTGGATCCGATTTTCCAATCTCAAATCAACCAGGAGGAGATGCTATTGCCTGCTCCCAAAATGCCAGTTGGAACAGGCCATGCCAGTTCCCTACAATATTAAATTCGCCTGCCCCGTCCCGA